>MDSW01112969.1_pt1 | contig 28618 bp, 32 predicted proteins | sample 811171 | NCBI WGS metagenome assembly MDSW01 (sample SAMN05326641, study PRJNA326480) | marine metagenome | isolation source: seawater | place: Atlantic Ocean: North West | collected 2012 | reverse complement strand
GTAATTGTATGTTTTTAATTTAACATTATATATTTTTGAATAAATTTTATATAAAGCAAAGCTTGGATTGGGAGCTATAATTTCAGTCTTTTTATTAAAACTAGTTGAATCTAAAATATTTTTAATAGCACCTGAGACACCTTCGGTTATTAAAATATTTTTTTTATCTAATTTTAAAAATTTTGATAATTTTTTATATACTGGGTCTAGGTTTGGATAAAGATTTATATCTAAATTTGTAAGGTATTTACTTAGTTTTTTTTTATAATTTTCATTTAAATTAACAATTTTCTCATTTCTATCTAAGTTAAGTTTATAATAAGATCTTTCTTCAGTATTTGAAGTTCTAATTATTTTCTCTAAACTTTTTTTAAATTTAAACAATTTATTTAAAATATTTTATCTTTTTTTTATTTTTATCTGTTTTAATTATTGTTGATACAATTTCAAAATCTAATTTATCTTTGACAATAATTCCTGAAAGTTTACTCACAGGGTAATACCCAACCTTACCATGTAAGATAGCTTTTTTACTTTTCATATAAGATTTAATAAATGAGTTAGATCTCCACATCATAATTGAATAAACCATGGTTTCAACCGGATCTAAATTTTGTGTTTTAGCAAATCTTTCTTTTAAATTGAAATTTAGAGGTTTTCCCTTAAAAATTGAGTGATTTTTTAACTGATTAGTTGTTATAAGGCTATTTAATTTTTTTGTTATAAAAAAATTAATAACATTCTTAATTTCTTCAGGTTTTTGAAGTGGGGCGATTGGATTAACCCAAACCAAAATATCACATTTATTATTTTTTAGAAAATCATAAACAACATCATCTGATTTTGTATTAGATGATCCAAATTTTTTGTTTCTTAAATAAAAGTTTACATCATTTTTTAACGCAATTTTTTTAAAAATTTTGTCATCAGAATTAATAAAGATTTCATTAAATAGTTTAGTTTTTTTTGCAGTTTGAATAACATATTCGATTAAAGGTCTTTTATTAATTATAGCTAAATTTTTTTTCTTTAATCTTTGACTACCTATTCTTGCAGGTATCATTGCTAAAATTTTAAAATTTTTAAACACTTGAAAATTTAAATAAATTCCTAAAAATTAATATAAGGGATAAATATCGTCCTTGATTAATTTTTTTTTTTCATCTTTTTTATTTTTTTTTAATTTATAAATAAAGAAGACTGCTAAACAAAAAATTGTAATCAACGAAGTTAATAAAAAAAATTTACTCATAAAATTAGGTAAATATTTTTTTGTATAACAGATTAGAAAATTTTTCACAACCTAACTTATTAAAATGTGAATTATCTAAAAAATTAATTTTATCAACTTGCATATGTTTTCTCAAATCTACAAAAGAACTATTTGTATCACTAATCGCAATGTTTTTCATTATTTCATGAATTTCACATAATGGCTTATAATAAATTGATTCTTTAGAAAATAATTCTGGAATAAATACAATTTTTCCCCCCCAAAGTTTAACTAATTCTATCGCCATTTTACATCTTACGGCATATAAATCTTTCCATTCAGTTGTTAATCTAGAAAATCCTTTTTCATTAACATATATATCTTTTCCATAAACACTTGCTACTCCATGGTTATTCTTTTTATAATTTTTTGGCTCACTATTTAAAGATGTATCAAATTGTAACATTACATTTTCCATTAATGGAAAAATTTTTTTTTCTATTTCTCTTCCATTTACTAGAGGTGTAAGATCATTTTTTGATTGATAAAAAATAGTTAGCTTAGGTTTTAAGATTGAACCCCAGGTAAAAAATCTTATTATACTTTGTATTGTCGACCAACCACCTACTCCTCCATTTACTAAAAAACTTTTTTTATCCTTGTTTATTAAATTTCTTAATTTAAAAGGCCATGTATCACTATAATCTTTTAGTCCATCACAGTAAGTTGTGCTTCCACCGATACAATAAACATCACATTCATTATTGTAATATTTGAGCTCTTCTAAAATTGAGTTAGAATTCGATGTTTTTCTAAAACCTTCTTTGGTATGCATTAAAACTTCATTATATTTTGTATGAGGATTTAATGACCAATTAGTAAAAGGATGAGGACAATATAATAGTTTTGAGAAAAATTTATTGGTAAGCTTAGACTGACCATAAAAAAACGGATCATCTTTATCTAATAAATTTACAAATTGATTAATTTTATCTTTTATTTTTAACATTATTTATTTTTTTCATAAGGAAGTTATATCAAATTTTACTATTTAAAAAATTTTGTAGCCTCTTATTAGTTTTACCATCATTGAATTCATCAAAATATTTCAAAATACTAGACCAATCACCTAAGTTTGATTTTTTATTATTTTTTCTAAATTTCATTAATTCTCCCCAAAGTTTATCCCAATCATCAAAAACAATATTTAAATCTTTATTTTTAAAAATAAAATTTTGACTGGAGTTATAATAATCAAATAAAATTGATCTTTTATTCATCAATGCACTTTCTAATCCTGCTGTACCTGCTAACATTGTATCATGAATTGTCACATCTGATGCTTCTGCAATTTTTGCCGGAATATCTATGAAATTTTTAACATGTTTTGGGTCATGATTATCAAATATAAAACATCTTTGAGTTTCGATAGCCTGATTTAAAAGTTTATTTATATTTGAAAATTTTTTGTTTAAAACTTTTTTTAGAATCTTTGGTTTTTTTGGCTTAATCAATAAACCTAAGTCCTCGTTTTGAATTACTTTATTTAGAAGAAAAACATATCCATGAACTTGTGCATCAGAAAAAGTTAGGCCAAATCTTTTATCATTGAAAAAGCCTTGATCAAAAAAACCAATTACAAATTTTACACTATTTTGGTTTAATTGATTTCGAATTGCTTTTCCAGAATTAAGAACATTTTTAAATTTATAATCACCTATGTAACCAAAATTTTTATAATTTATTAAATTTTTTTTGAATTCTTTATGTAATGGAGAAAAATTTATAAAAGTATCAAATGATTTTATACCCAATTGATCAATATAATAGGTATTTAATGAACAGGAAAAACCTACAGAATGTAAACCAAGTTTTTTTGATGCAGCATTTGCAGAAACAATATAATTTTGAGAAATACTAGATGACATAAAAACTTTTGTGTCATTACTTTTAAAAAAATTGTAATAAATTTCTTTGTATAAACTATATTCAAAAAAGAATAATTTTAGAAAATATTTTTTAAAAGAAAAAATAACGTTTAGATTTTTTTTTAAGATACTTAAATATAACTTTAGACTAAGTTCATCCAATATACAGATAATTGATTTGTCATAATAATCGTGCGAACAAAAAATGGTTTTTTCAAATAATTTCTTATCATCAATTAATTCATGTGGTTTATTAATTTGATAGGAATCAATTATACATAATTTTTTATTTAAACTATTTTTTTTCCTCTTTTTTAAATGCTTTAAATTCTTTATAAATAATTTTATTAAATTAAAACGGGTTAAAAATCTAAGAGAGTTAAAAAAAATAAAATTACAATTTTCATCTTTAAATTTTTTACTAATAAATTTTGAAAATATATTTTGCTCAAAGAAAAAAGTTTTGTTTTCCTTAATTAATTTATTTGTTTGGTCGATTACAATTAGTAATTCTTTTAAAGAAAGATTACCAAAACAATTTCTTTCGTTTGGCAAACGAACTTTTAAGTATTCTTTAAAATAAAAACGATCTTCACTATTAAGATTATTGAAATAATCTGTTTCACAATTAAAATAACTTTCAATTAAATCTCCAATCTTATTTCTTTCAAAAAATGACTGCACAAACCTATTTTTAGAATATATTTCATCTTTTATATTCCAATCTAATTTTTTTATATTAAATTTTTTAAACAATTTTGAATAGATATTTTCTTTTAAATAGAAAATTTTAAATCTATAGAAAAAAAATAAAATTATTCGAAAATTTATACGTTCTACAATTAAGTTTTTTTTGGACATTAAGAAAATTTAGTTCTAGGTAAAATTCTTTTTCTAGCTTTTCCGATAACTTTTTTATCAAGATACTCAAAAAATTTATTTTTTGATTTTGATGATAAATCTATTTTCTTTAATTGTACCTTATAAAGTAAATCTGACTCGTGCCAACTACCTGCAAAATGTAAAAAATAATTATTAAATAATGAATTTAATATACATTCTTTAATAAGTTTATTTGTATAGAATTTTTTTGAGTATAAAAAAGGATAATAATTAACCATTTCATAATTCCAAATACACTGAAATTTATAGCTTAACCAATTAACTTTACAATTATTTTGGATCTCATAGTTGTAGTGAATTTGATCACCTCCACCGGTAAAACTTTCTACATCAGATTTATATTTATAAAACCAACATTCCATTTCTTTGGAAAATTTTTTAACATTAAAAATAAATAGACCCATACATGCTTCATCCTTCATCACTTTTAATTTATGATGCTTGTATGTTTGTTTATTTGTAAATAACAATGCTGAATCTAAAGGATAATTTTTATAGTAAAATTTTTTTCTGAAAAATGATATTTTTTTTACAGTAGAATTGTAATCGTAGGGTATTCTCAATCTTGATGATATTAAAGAAAACTTATTTTTATTGTGATACTTAAAAATATTTGGAGAGTATGGATTTATGAGAATATCAGCATCAATGTAACAAATATTTTCAATATTTATATTTATTTTACTTTTTAAAACACTAGATCCAATAAGCATTTTTTGCCAAGTTGGTTTCTTCCAAAATTTATTTTTTTTTGAAATGAGATCTTTTTTAAAAATAATTAGTCCAACATTATTTTTTTTACAATAAATTTTCCAAGATGGATAAACATACTTTTTCCATTTATTAAAATATTTTTCTCCAATTAAAATTGTAGCAAGATAATTTTTTTTTCCCTTTATTAAAATTTTCATTAACTGATCTTAATTAAATAGAAATGGTGTATAATATTAGATCCATTTATAACTATATTTTTGTTTTTTTTGTATGAAAGAGTCCATGATCTTAGAGGATCTGCTTTATTTCTTAGTATTTTAATTTTAAGGTCAAATCTAAAAATGCTACATTTAAGTTTTAGTTTTTTTAAATATTCTCTTAATGATGATAATGAGAATACATTCCATCCCTTTTCTAAAGTATTACTATTTTTTCTTTTTAATCTTACAAAAACATCTACATCAAATGGATTCCAAATTCCAAAGATAAAAATTTTACTGCTTTTATTTTTTCTTAATGTTTTTAGTTTTTTTAAAACTAAATATAGATCATCAAAAATTGAATGTACTCCTAACATAAAAATATAATCATATTTACCAATTTTTTTTTTTCCCAAAAAATCTATATTATAGGCCTTTTTTATAAATTTTTTTCTGGATAGAACTTTGTACAAATTTTTATTTATTTCAGCTCCATATAAATTTGATTTTGGATAAATATTTTTGATATATCTTAAAAAATCTCCTGTTGCACAACCAATATCTAAAACATCTGTGTTATTTAAATTCTTCGAAGCTTTAGATAATATAAATTTGTAGTATTCTTTTACTTTGGTTTTCTCATTTAAATAAAAGTCATCATGAGTTCTTTTACCTTTTAAAATATTTTTAGTCATCTATACCTGTTTTATTTACATTATGTCGTAAATACCAACTACCATTATGCTTTTTCCACAAATGTGGTGATCTAAATTTATTTAACGTAATGAAAAAATTTTTTCTTGTAATATTTAAATATTTTAAAATTTCATCAAAGTATCTTGAAGGAAATTCTCCATCATATTTTGCAATTAATTTTTTTCCTTCTTCTATTGTTAAATGATCATTTCTAAGTTCCTGGGAAACATCATAAGTTGCCCTCCCAATACCAAATTTTGTAAAAAGAGTATAAAAATGCAAATCATCAATTTTATCATCTATACTATTATATTTGCTATAAGTTCCTTGTGTTCTAAAGGGCCGAGGTTGAAAATTACAGTTTTCTACTGAATAATAGTAAGTTTCTTGAGGTATCCAGTTCAAATAATAGCCTAAGTAATGTATCTCTAGCGGAAAACTGCCTAACTCATCTTTTTTAGGTGGAAGATAATTTTTTAAATTTTCATATTCAAAATTATACTTTCTGTTAAGTTCTTTATAACTTACACCACCTAAATATACATCATTCAAATTTTCAAAAGTATATTGTGATTTAGATTTCAATGAAGTGTTATTATCACTAATAGGATTGCCATGTTCTGCCTCATTTTCTCCATAAAAAATTAAAGGAATTTTATATTTTAAAGCAATTCTAATTGGAAAATTTTTTTGTCCCAAAATAAATGATTGAAATGGATGCATTAAATTTAAAATTGCTAATTTAGTTAAAATTTTTGTTTCTTTTTCATTTCTTTTAGCTGATATATTTTTAAATTTTCCAAATTTTATCCAATTCAAAAAATTGTTGTATCCATACTTTGTATACATAATTGGAGGCCAGGTAACAGTTAGTGGATTCATTCCATATTTATATTTTAAGATATGTGATGCATAACAGCTATCTTTTCCACCGCTACCAGGAACGATACAATCATATTTTCCATGTTTTCCTCTATGAAGTTTTAAAAGTTTTAAAAGTTGTTTTTCTCTGTCATTAAAATCAATTTTTTTTTTTTTTCTTGAATACTTCCAAGCATCTGAAATCATTTTTTTATCAATATTGATTGTTTTTTTTTTTGAATCAAATTTATGTTTAAATTCAATACTAGAATTTGGTCTTTGATTTGAAATAAGTGACTTCTTACAAAATATTACTTTTTTCGGAAGACCAAATAAGGTTTTCATAAACTAAAATCTAAAATTTTCTTTATTAATCTCACTCCATCCATATGACTTTTTTCAGGATGAAATTGGATCCCAAAAATATTTTTGTCTACAAAGGATGAACAAATTTTTTTATTTCCATGGTTAATATAAGATGTGATAATCTTATTTTCTTTTGGAATTCCATAAAATGAGTGAGAAAAATAAAAATATCTTTTATTAAATTTTGAAAATAAATTTATTCTAGAATGACTCAATTTTCTCCATCCAATATTAGGAACTAAAGCATTCATTTTTGGAAGTTTCTCTACTTTTCCAGGTACTAGTCCAAGTCCTTTTGATAATCCGAATTCAGAACTACTATCAAATAAAAGTTGCATACCGAGACAAATACCAAGAAGTTTTTTTTTTTTTAATTTTGAATATTCTTTTATTTCATTTACTAAGTTGATTTTAAGTAATTTTTTCATACCCTCTCTAAAAGCTCCATCACCTGGTAAAACAACTAGATCAAATTTTTTTAAATGAGTATGATCCTCAATAATCGAAACTTTTAAATCTAAAAATTTAAAAAGTTGACAAATACTAAAAATATTATTCAATTTTAAATTGATTATTCCAACTCTTAAATTTTTATAATCGGACACTAATTTTTTTCCTTTTTAAAAATTTTTTAAGTTTTAATAAATTATTTTTAAATATTTTTTTTTTAAAATTATCCAAAAAAAAATAGTTTCCTATTTTGTTACCATTAAGTGAGTTATTAACAAAATTCAAAGTATCATAATGAAGGAGACTAGATAATGATACACCTGAAATATTTGAAGAATTAATTACATCATAAACATGATTGAAATTACCCGCGCCACCATGAGCAATTACAGGTATCTGAATAAATTTTGATATTTTTTCATAAAGTTGTAAATCAAAACCATTTTGAAGACCTTCATTATTAATACTTGAAATAGTAACTTCACCCACACCATTATCTTGCACTCTTCTAAACCAATCCACTGGTTTTAATAATGTCATATTTCTTCCATTTTCTGTTGAAACATAATATTTTTTTTCAAATTTAATACATTCTATTGAACAATTTATAGTTGAGGATCCAAATTTCTTTACAGCCATTTTTAAAAAATTCAAATTTTTAACGATTGCAGAATTAATTGAAACCTTGTCAGCGCCAGAATTTAAAAACTTTTCTATGGTATTAATATCTCTTATGCCACCACCAACAGTAATGGGTATAAAGATATTTTTAACAGTTTCACTGATAAACTTTTCTAGATTATTAGTTCCATAAAGAGATGCAACCACGTCAACGTAGGAAATCTCATCTGCACCATTGTCAAAATAACATTTTACAAATTTCGATGGATCACCCAAAACTCTTAATCCTTCAAAATTTACTCCTTTTATTAAAAAACCATTTTTAATTTCTAATCTTGGAATAATTCGAATTGGAACCATTTCTTTCTAAAATTTTTCACCAATAGATCTTAACCAAATAATTGCTTCTTTATTACCTTTTCTCGCTAATTTCTTATAATCAGACATTTTTTTAGTAGGTATATATATTTTTTCAGGTGGGTATGAATTGTTTATAAATGATACTAAATAAGGACTATCTTTTTGATCAAGATTATATTGATAATAATACTTAAATTTTGAATTACTTTTTTTCTTGAAAACGTATGAAATATGAACATTAAATACTTTCGATAAATCTAAAATATCAAATAAATTTTTATCACAAGGCACAACAACTTGGTTATATTCGTCTATATTTATTATATAGCTAGAATGAACTATACTAAGATTGTTTGCAGCAGCGTATCCCTCAAAGAAACTTTGATCATAATGAAAAAAACCATTACCTTTGAAAACAGCTTGAAAAATCCAGATTAAACCATCTTTTTTACATAAATTATATAATGTTTTATAAGACTCACCTACATTAAAAACATGTTCATTATTTCCAAAATCTATTACTAAATCAAATTTATTAAAATAATTTTTATTTGTCATTGGAAAATTTAAATCAAAATAAATACTATTATGGGATTTGTTTATATCAAACGATTTATAATTTTTAATACCCATGTCATCCCAAAAATTTTTGGTTGAAATCCTTTGACCTTTAGGAAATTTTTTTAAAATCTTGTATTTTTTTTCATTAAATTTAATACCTGCTTGATTAAACGAATTCTTCATTTTATCAAAGTGAACTCTTATTTCTTTGGACCCCATATCCACAACATTTCGGATGTTTTTAAATTTTCCGTTTTTAAACAATTCTAAAGCAATATTCAAAAGACCAATTTTCATTTTTTTATTTAAAATCTTTTATATTAGGTAAAAATATTTTGTTTTTTATTTTACTATAATCTTCCCAATTTCCTGCATCGAACCATGATGGTTTTTGAACTAAAAAAGTATTTATAGAAATATTTTTTTTTCTTAAGATCCTAATTAAATTTAAAATAGTAAAATATTCATTTTTTGGAACAAGTTTTAACAACTCTTTAGATATTACATACATTCCAACATTGAATAAATAGCTAAACTTAGGTTTTTCCTCTATATCTAATAAATATTTTTTTTTATTGTCCAAAATACAGTGACCATATTTTGATTTTGTTGTGTTTTTTGAGACCACCACTGTACATTTTGATTTTAAAGAGTAATGAGAATCTAATAACTTATTTATATCAAAATTAAAATATGTGTCACAATTAGTAACTAAAAAATTATTTTTATTTTTTTTTAATTTTGATATTGCTCCTAAAGGGCCTAAGGGTTTATTTTCTTCAATAAATTTAATACCTTTAATTCTTTTTTTTTCAAAAAAACTTTTCAATATAAAATCTTTTTTATTTATAGATATATAAATTTCTTTAAAACCATTTTTCCTTAAGTTTTCAATTATCAGTTCAATTATAGGTTTTCCATTCAGTGGTAATAAAGATTTGGGCAATATATTTGTAAAGGGTTTGAGTCTGCTACCCAAACCACCTGCCATTATAACCGCTGAAAAATTTTTTTTATTTTTGTAATTAATATTAATAAATTTGCTTATATTCGACTTCATCACAACATCAATTGGTTGAAAATTTCTATCTAAAACTGGTATTAAATCGATGCCATTACTCATTTTTTTCTCAATTTCAAAAGATGAATAGCTTTCTTTGTTTATATAATAAGCTTTCTTATTGTAAACATTGGTTATCTTATTATGTAAAGTGTATCCATCTAATATTTTTTTTCTAATATCTCCATCTGAACAAGTTCCTAAAAAAAAGTTTTTACTATTTATAACCACCAGACATCTAGTACCTGAAATTTTTAATTTTTTTAAAGCAAATTTAATAGTATTTTTATCGTTTATAATTACTTTTTTTAAATTTTTAGATATCATCAAATATTCTTACTAAAGTATAGTTCAAAACTCTCAGCAAACTTATAGTTTGATTGAGATCCCCTCAATTTTGCTAAAGATATAACACTATCTAAACTACGAGGAAAAGGATGTTTTTTTATTTCTGATTTAAATATTTTTAAAATCTTAATTTTCATATTCATTTGATTTGAAATATTTTCAAAATGATTTGGTTTAAAAGAATTTTTAAAATTAAAATTTGTTTCTGATAAAATTTCATACGAATATACTTTTTCTATAAAATTAAATCTAAATGATTTGATATTACTTAAAAAACATCTTGTTACTTTATTGTGATCTGAATGAATATCGTATTCTGATGGATAAAATATAGTATTTGGCTTTGATTTATTTAAAACATTCTTAATTTTAGAAATCAATTCGTAGTCAGATACTTGGTCTAATGAAGTTGTTGGGTAATCAAAATTATAAATTTTGTTAAACTTATATAACTTAGAAATCTTAGAAATTTCATTACTTCTTGTCTTTATCTCTTTTCTGCTAAAGAGATCATTAGTCATTTTAGTAAAAAAAATTATGTCAATCTTCCATCCTTTTTTTTTATATTTTAATATTGTGCCGCCACACCCTAAAGTTTCATCATCTGGATGGGGGGATAAAATTAATATCTTATTCATTACAAATACCTATCATTTATTTTTATTTTTGGTTCAGTTTTTTTAACAAGAATTGAATCCTTACCAGTTTTTACCAAAAATTCTCCATTTCGTTTCACTTTTAAAACTTTTCCAGGCTCTAAATTCAAGTTATCATTTTTAATTACTTTTGCGCTCAAAACTTTAACCATTTTATTTCTATAAATCATTTGAGCATTGGGATATGGATAAATAAGAGATCTAATTAAATTTAAGATGTTCTCAGCATTCATTCTCCAATCTATGATTCCATCTTTATAATATCTTTTTCTCCAAATGTTACCTTTTGAAATTTTAATATTTATCTTATTAAACTTTTTTATTTTATTTTTTATTATTCTATTCATTAAATTCACTATCTGCTTTGAAGCTATATAATTTAATTTTTGATATAAGGTTCCTGCATCATCTTTTTGGTCAATTGCTACTTTTCTTTTATCCAATACGTAACCACTATCTGCATATTCGTTCATGACAAAAAAACATGAATAGCATTTTTTTAAACCTAGAGCTAATGCCCATATAATTGGATGTCTTCCACGATTATTTGGAAGATCAGAAGGATGGTATCCTATTGAAAATTTTGTTGGAATTTTTAATATTTGTTTTGAAATTAGTTGAGACCAACCACAACATAAAATTAAATCTGGTTTTTTATTTTTAATCCATTTGATTACTGGACGATTATTAATATTTTCGGTTGTTAAAAAATCAATTTTATGCTTTTTTGAAATTTCTTTTAAATTGTAAAAATCAGAGTTAAAATTTGATTTACTTTTTGTTATTACGCCACAAATTAAAAATTTTTTTTTAATTAATTCAGTTAGTATTTTTTTTGAAAAAATAACAGATCCAATAAATAATATTTTCATGAAGTATAATCGAAAAATTCTTTATATTTTTTATCTTTAAATATTTTTGTTTTAAAAATTTTTACCATTTTTTTTGCTGTATTACCTTTTCCATAAAGATTATTTCTAAATGAATTTTTAAAAATTTTTTTTCTGTTCTTTATGACAAATTTTAAGCTATTTTTTATATTCATTCTTGATATCTTTTTTAAGTTAATAATATTTGGATCTTTAATCCTACCATCTTGTCTATTACCAATGTTTATTATAGGTAATCCTAAAAACGGTAATTCAATTATCCCACTTGATGAATTTCCAATAATAGCAGAGGCAAATTTTGCCAAAGATATGTAACGTAAGTGTCCTAATGACTTAAAAACATGTATATTTTTGTATTTTTTTTTATATTTTATCAATTCATTTATGATTTTTTCACTTCCAATATCTATGTTTGGAAATGTAAAAATCAGATTAAAATCTTTAAAACTGATTAATGATTTAATTAATATACTAAATTCTTTCTCTGAAAGTTTTGGATACATTGATAGAGGTTGGTAAGTAATTAAAAAAAAAGATTTTTGTAAATTAATTTTTAAATTTTTTTCAAGTTTATTTTTTTTCATAAATTTCATTTTTAAAATACCATCGAGCGATAATGATCCAACATTATAAATATTAGATGGATTTTCACCCATTTGATTAACTCTTTTTTTATAATTGATATTAGAAACAAAATGATAATTTGACATTTTTGTTAAAGAATGTCGGATGTGATCATCAACTAAATATTTGGTTAGCTCACCACCATGTAAATGACATATTTTTATACCTCTTAATAATGATGAATAAGCTATTGGAACAAGATCAATTCTATCGCCAAGAATAATTAAATAATCAATTTTTTTATTTTTAATATATTTTGAAAATTCAAATTGTAGTTTTGATAAGCTTTTATTCAATTTAAGAAACTGATCAGATTCAAATTTACAGTTTAACTTATCGTAGGGAATTTTATCATTTTTAACTTCTTTATATGTGTTACCGTACCTTTTTGAAAAGTGCGTTCCAGATAGTAATAGTGTAAAGTTTATATTTTTCTTTTTAAACTCAAACATTAAATATTTTAAAATACCATATTCACTTCTTGATCCTGAGTAAATTAGAATTTTGTGTTTTTTCATGATATTAAGTTTCTTAAAATTGGTTCGTCTTTTTTAATTTTTCTTTTTGCCTTTTTTCCAAGAATTTTATACCAATTGTTTGCAGGTAAAAAAACTTCAGGCCTTTTAGTACAAATATTATCAATGCTTAATTTTTCGTTTTTATTGATATTTCTTGATGCAAATATTGATTTTCTTATAACTTTTTTGTTTCTCAATTCTTCATTAGTTCTCACAAATTTTTCATTTCCAAATATAAGTTTTGCTTGTCTTAGTGTATCAACATAAGATTTAAATTCATTTGGTTCCATGCTTGAAATGTGATCAGGTCCTTTTAATCTCTTACTTAAAGTAATATGTTTTTCTATTAAACTAACACCGTAAGCTAAGCTAACTTGGCCAGCGATATTTCCGATTGTATGATCAGAAAAACCTAGGTCATGACCTAATAACTTCAATTTTTCAAAAAAAAGAAGATTTACTTTATTTAAATTAGTTGGATACATTGACGTGCAATGCATAATTGTTAGTTTTTTTTTCTTATTTTTTTTTAAAATTTTTATAGCTTCCTTAATTTCATTCAAACTTGCCATACCTGTAGATAAAAAAATTTCATTGAAATATTGTGAAATTTTTTCTAGTAAAGGATAATTTGTTATCTCTCCAGAGGCAATTTTTACTGTTGATAAACCGAGTTTTTTAAGATTTTGGCAACTTTTAATATCAAAGGGAGAACTTAGAAATTTAATTTTTTTTTTTTGAGAATATTTTAGAAGTTCTTTTTGCTGATCAAAATCTAATTCAAATCTTTTTAAAAGATTAAATTGATTTTTATTTCCTGTTTTTTTTTGGTATTGAGCAAGAGCTGCTTTATGATGAACTAAATCATTAGTTACATATGATTGAAACTTAACATAATCAGCTTTTGCATTTGAGGCATGATCAATTAATTTTTTTGCATTTTTTAAACTACCATTATGATTTACACCTATTTCGGCAATAATTCTAAGATTAGATGTATCTTTATAAATCATTTTTTTTTAGAATTACCCTTCCAGCTTGAATTAAAGTAAACGGGGGGATAGAAATTCCTTGTTTTATAATTGCACCACTTCCAATAAAACAATTTTTTCCAATAGATACTCCCCCATTAATAATCGCACCAGGTGAAACATGAACGTCATCACTTATATAACAGTCGTGTTCAATTATAGCCCCATTATTAATTATGACATTATTTCCAAGAGATACATCAGTATTTATAAATGCGTTATTCATAACAATTGATCCACTTCCGATTCTAGTTGATTTTGAGACATAAGAATTCTTAGAAATTATTTTTGGTAATTTAAATCCAATATTTATAAGCTGTTTATATATTTTAGATCGTAATTTTAAGTTTGTAATTTGACCTATTCCAATGTGGGCCAATTTAATATTTTTATTGAAAATTTTTATTAAATTTGTTTCATTGTACAATAATACTGATTGCGATAAATCTTTTTTTTCATTTGTTAAATAAAAAGAAATTTTATATTTTTTTAAGTTATTTATTACTTCAACACATGATTTAGAATGACCACCAAATCCCACTAATAATATTTTTTTCATTATAAATTAAGAAATTTCATTTATTACTTTTACAATATACTGAAGTTGTTTTTTTGTTAAATCACAACCAGAGGGTAAACAAAGAACATTTTTTATTTTTTTTTTAGTGTCTTGAGTTTTAAACCTTTGATAATTCTTATTATATTTCTGCAAACTTAATGGATGCCATATAGGTCTAGCAATAATTTTTTTATTATTTAATTTTAAAATTATTTTATTTAAATTTAAACTTCTATCTTTAAATCTAATTAAATTTAACCAAAAATTACTTGAAAAATTTTTTTGATTTACTGAAATAAATTCAATTTTGTTATTTTTGGAAAAATTTTTAGAATAGATCCTATTAATTCTTTTTTTTATTTTAATAATTTCATTTATTTTTTTTATTTGTCCCACTCCAATTGATGCATTAATACTAGGCAACGTATAATTAAAACCAATCTGATCATGTATAAAATTAATTGGATCTTGTTTACTTTGATTAGCTAAATGTTTTATAATTTTGAATGTCTTCAAATTTTTTGCCAATACCATGCCACCACCACCCGTGGTAACAATTTTATTTACATTAAATGATAAACATCCAATATCTCCAACTGTTCCGGAATGTATTTTTTTATTTTTTTTAAGATAAAAACTTCCTAAGCTTTCTGCTGCATCTTCAATAATTTTTATATTTTTTCCTTTTAAAATTTTTTTTATTTTAAATAAATCTGGAAGACTCCCAAATACATTAACAACCACTAATGCTAAAATTTTTTTTTTTGAAATTTTATTATAAGTAAAACCATTTTTAAAATATGTTTTTTCATTAATAAAATTTTTAAGTATATCTGCGCAAATTATAAAATTTTTATTTACACCTAAAAAAACTGGTTTGCAAAAATTGTAATGGACAGCATTGACTGTGGAAATAAAACTCACATCAGGTATTAAAATTTCTTCAGACCTTTTAGGGTATAAACTAGCAATTGATAATTGTAATGCAGCGGTACCATTGATTGTAGCTATAACATATTTACTTTTTGTGTATTTTTTAACATACTTCTCAAAAGATTTAGTGCCTGGACCAATTGAAGATAACCAACCATTATTTATAGATGATTTTAATTTGTCATAACTTATGTATTTTGTGCTTGGGGAGTGTAGTCCAATCATATTGTTATTTTAAAATTTCCCATTTCAAATAATTTAGAAGACTTGTTTTTTTGTATAAATTTTTTGATTTCTATAAATGCTTTTCTTGTATTTACTACTGATTTTATTTTTAACCTTGTTTTTAATTTTGTGAAATCAACTTTATAGTTTCTTCTATCTTTTGAATAATTTACAAAGTTTACATTAAATTTTAATTTTAAATATCTTTTAATAAGATTTATAATTTGATATTTTGAATAATTATATTCATTAAACCCACAATTAAAAACCTCAAAATTTGTAATTATATTTTTAGCTTTTATTACTTTATAAATTATATTTGAAAAGTCTTTTACATGGCAATAAGGTCTGATGGTGCTTTTATCGTAAACTACCAAATCTTCTTTTTGAATTGCCTCTAAAATGAACTGATTTATTGTTAAATCGAACCGCATTCTATCTTTTGATAGTCCATATGCTGTTGCAAATCTTAAAATAGTAAAAGGGGTATGTGATTTTTTTTTTAAAGATAAAATTAAATTCTCAATTTTTACTTTTGCTTTTGCATATAGCGATAATGGTTTTAATTTTGCATTTTCTTTTAATAAATTATTACTTTTACTAATCCCATAATTAGAGCATGTAGATACGAAAATTGCTTTTTTTATACTTATTTTTGATATTTTCATTATTAATTTTTTCATGTCTAAAAGGTCATTTTGTTTACTAATTTTTGAATATTTTTTTGATATCGGATCTCCAACTAACCCTGCTAAAATTATAATGTAATCAAAAGATGATAAAAAATTAACAGATAATTCTTTAAAATTTTTTACTAATAAATTTTTATTTTTTTGTTTTATTTTTTTTTTTTCTTTAAGAGTTGAATACAGTAATAAATCACATGACCTTATTTTATAATTTGATTTAAGTTTATTTTGTACCTCATAACCAATGTAGCCATTACCCCCTACTAGTAGGATTTTATTATTTTTCACAAGGACCAACCATCATCGATTATTATATTTTGTCCATTGACCATTTTTGAACTATTGCTCATTAAAAATTCCAAAGCACTATTTAAATCACTTGGATCAAGCATTCCTTTTGTAAGGCAATCTTTTTTATATCTTTTAAGAAAAATTTTTGTTTGATTATTAAGTATTCCTCCAGGGCTTATACAATTTACATTAATGTTATTTTTTCCATAGTATTTTGCGAAATACTTCACTATTCCAACTATTCCAAATTTTAATGCGGTATATTCAACTGGAGAAGTCATTTTTGTTTTTTTATAATGATTAAATTTTGGAGCCATTATTCCTTGTATTGAGCTCATTAATATAATATTTCCTAACCTGTCTTTCTTTTTAAAATACTCACAAAAAGTTTCACAAAGAGTAATGGGGGTTGCAATATTATTTGCTAAATTTTTTTTAAGAATTTCAATATTTTTATTATTTTTCGTTCGAGATTTCATACTAGGGTAAGAACAATCAATAACATAATCAACACCTGAAAATTTTTTTTCTGCTATCTTTATAATATCAATTATAGATTTTGGTTTAGATATATCTTTTTTTAAATACGTATTTTTATCTTTACTATCAGAATTTTTATTTTTAATATCTACACTAAGAATATTTAAATTTTTATTTTTTAGAAAATTTTTAAAGTTTTTTCCAATTAAACCTTCGCTTCCAATTAATATTACTGTTTTTCTTCTCATTTTCTAATTAATCTATTTGCGATTTTAAGATCAAATTTATCATCTATATCTATAGATCTTTCAAGTGGTGTGCAATTAATATGAACTTTTCCATCGAAAATTGATTTTGATTTTAGAATATATTTTGGGGTTGTCACAAACGCGACTGTGTTAAGATCATAAGTTAGAGGTGCATCTTGTCTATTAAAAATATTTTTTTTCTTTACGACTGTATTATAAAAACCGTTTTTCTTTTTCTCTACAATATTAAAATATGGATTTCTTGATGATTTTGTTGCCGTCAACACAATATCAATTTTTTTATTAAGTTTATTTATAGTTTTTAATACATCAGTTTTGTTTCTAAGTGGTGATGTTGTTGGCAAGCTCACAAAAATATCAAAGTTGATATTTCTATTTTTAAGATTATTTATTGCGTGTTTCCACGATAAATATTCTGGCGAATGTGAAGTAGCTAGGTACTTTGGTCTTTTAATAAAATTTACACCATGCTTGAAAGCAAATTTTTCTAGTAGTGGATTATCTGATGAAATATAAATATCATCTTTTTTGACAATTTGTTTAGCTATTTTAAGGGAATAAAAAATTAATGGTTTAGATTTTAACTTAACTAAATTTTTGTTTTTAATTCCTTTTGAGTTTTTCCTTGCAAAAATAAATATTTTTATATTTTTTTTCATCTTAAATCTGTTATTTGTTTTAAAATATACGCTGCGTCCTCAAAAGAATTTTTGAAATCCTTAGTTTTAAGAAAATAATCTATTTGATGTTCAAACATTTTATTTATAGTTTTTTTTAATTTAATAGATGAATTATTTTTTCCGTCAATTTTTTCTATTGTTTCTTTTAAAAAATCTAATTGATAAACTTTTTTTTGAAAATTAATAATAATTTTTCTCTCTTCTTTTTTAGAACTAAAATCCAATAAAAGATTTATTGGCATATCTCTTTTATCAAGAATTATTAAATCTGCTCTTTCTTCTACATCAATGTTAAAAGATTTTAAATTAGTTAATTTTGAATATTTTATTTTAAAATTCCCAAAAAAATATTTTATCAAATCTATTTCATGACTAAGTTCTAATAGTACACCTCCTCCTTTTTTACGAATTGCTGAAACAGATTTCTTATAATTAATATGTTTTCTCCAATTTGGTAGATAACTTCGTGAGATAAATTGTGCACCAATAAATTTTCCATTTGTCTTTAAATTACAAAGTCTTATTAAAATTTTGATTAATGGATTGTGTCTTAGAACATAACCAACATATATTTTTTTTTTCAAATTTGAATTAATACCCATTTTTTTCAAGTTTTTAAATTTATCTGAAATTGGTTTTTCTAAGAAAAACTTTTTTCCATTTTCTTTTAATTTTATCAAATAATTAATCCTTTCATTGGCTGCGCAACAAATAAATATAAAATCAAATTTTTTTTTTTTTGCATTTTTTAAGCTAATTATTTTATAGAGTTTATTTGGAGATGCATGTTTACTTATTAAAAATATTTCTTTATAACCTCTTTTTTTTAAAATCATTATATGTCTCAAAGAAATTGCGCTCATTCCAATAACCAAAGTTTTTTTTTTATCCATTTAGTTTTTGATTATGTTAATTGTATTTTTTTTTCAAAAATATTTTTTAGATTAATATTGTGAGAAATTACAATATAAGTTTTTTCTTTTTTTGATTCTTTTATTAATTGATTAAAAATTTCAAACTCTAACTCAGAGTGCATTTCTGATGTTGCCTCATCCATTATATTAAAATCTCTATCTTCAAATATTAATCTTGCTATACACACTCTTTGCTTTTGACCACCAGATAAATTAATACCAGAATCACCAATTAAAAATTGATCTTTTTCAATCTTTGTTTTTATAAATTCATCAAGTCCTGATATCTCTAAAGCTTTTTGATACAATTTTTTTTGATTTAAATTTAAATCATCATAAAAGTTTAGTTTTTCATTCAAAATTATATTATTAAATATTGTGTCATTAAAAAGAATCTTATTTTGAGATAGATAATACGAATTGCTTCTTAAATTTTCATAATCACTTTCTTTACCATTAATAGTTATTTCACCATCTATTGGATAGTAAAAGCCTAAGGATAAATCTGCTATAGTTGATTTACCCGAACCTGATTTACCAAAAAGTAATACTTTGTCGCCATGATTTATTTCAAAATTTAAATTATTTAAAAAAATATTTTTTGAAGAATAACCAAAAGATACATTATTAAATTTTATATTATTAAATTTCCATTCACCGACTTTTTTAATATCTATATAATTTTTTATTGGCGTTGTTTTTTTATATAAATCTTCAAATAAAATATTTGTAGCTACTACAGAATTATTCATGATTGTTAAAGATCTGGACATTACAGAAAGCGAAGGAATTAATCTCACTGCTGCATATAAAAAGGTTGAAATAGAATAAATAATACTAATATCGCTATTTTTAAAAGTATCGAGATTAAAGAAAATAAATCCAAAAAAAAATAATACGAAAATACTTTCAATTAAGTATCTAGGCGAAAAAGTAATAATTTCAAATATTAAGTTGTTTCTTGCTAAATTTTTAGCTTTTTTAGTAACGAGATTTTCAAAATAAAGTTGTTTTTTTGCAATTTTAATTTCTTTAATTCCCATCACCATTTCTTTTATAACTTGAATGAGGCTTTTAGAGTCATCATTGATTTTTTTTGCAATATTTATAATTTTTTTCTTAAATAAAAGTTGATATAAAAAAAGAATTAAAAGAGAAATAAGTATTGCCGGTATAATTTTTAATCCAAAAAAAATTATAAAATAAATCATTATGCCTATAATAACCAATAACTCAGTAATAAATCTTAATAAGCTTAGTAATCCATTTGAATAAAGTTGGACTAAACTTGTAATGTTATGGATATAGTAGGATGACCCCTTAGAGATAAAATCAGAATGATCTATAAGCTGATATTTCTTTAACAAATCAATTCTTATTTTTGCCTGTAGGTTTACCTTGATTTCAACAATTTTTTTATAAATATAAATGGCAAAAAAAGATTTTAACAGAAAAAATATTACAAATAACAATATAACTATTTCATCACTTAATGAAGAATAATAAGAATTCAAAAAAGGTATATTCTCAAGATTTGATTCAGCCGCTTCACCAATTACTATTCCCACAATTGGAATTATTAAAGCTAAGTTTATTACATCAATAAATGATGCTAAAATTGTTAAAACTAAAAATATAAAAAACTTTGATTTTAATTCAGATATTTTTAATAATTTTTTTATATAATCTATAGTTTTATTTATCATTTAAGATTTTGGGGTTTTTTTTATAAAATTGAAATTTTAATTAAAACTCAAATTATAATTTTGCTTAAAATTGAAATAAGTTTGATAATCCTGATCTGAAACATTATTTATTAAATCTTTTTTTTTAATTAATTTAAGTGAGTTAATATCATCAGAGTTACTTATCTTTAATTGAATTTCCTTCATATTATTTCTAATAATACATTCACCAAAATTAAATCTACTATCATTAATTTCAGAAATAACAAATCCATTATTTAACTTATTTGAAAAAATTGTTTCATTCTCATTTTCATACTTATTCGGATTGACTAAATTAAGTATAGTTTTATAAAAATTTACATGAGAAGTATAATTGCTTACATCTAAATTTTTAAATGTTCTTTTTTTTAATTTTTCGTCAAAACTAATTACACTCAAAGGTATATGGGTGGAATTTTTTGATAGTAAGCTATAATTTTTTTTTGAGTCAGGAGAAATGATACCATTATTTCCATGATCGGAAGATATAAATATAATTGTATTTTCTGCATGATTTTTTTTTATATAATTAATAATCTTACCGATATGCTTATCTAAATAAGTCAATGATATCATCATCATTTTTTTATATTCATTATAAAAATCTTTATCTGACCAAACTTTTTCATAAAACCAAGAATATCTCTCAGGTGTATTTATTGGGCCATATGGATTGTTACATAAATTTTTTAAATATTTGAATTCTTTATAAACCTTTCGTTTTTTTATAATATTTTTAATTGAAAAATAATTTCGATAAATTTGTCTTGGTATTCTAAATAGAATATTAGCTAGCCTATAATGAAATTTATATGTCAGAGGATATTCGCCTTTGTTCAAAAAATTTTCAGGGGTTTCATAAGGTTCGTGAGCATCAGTATAATGTAAAAAGGTTAATGAATTTTCTTTTAATTGTTTTAATTTTACATCAAGAAATTTATTAAAATTTTCTGCAGGTATATAAAAATCAGACATAGAAGGGGTTAAGTACAAACACTCGTCAAAGTCAAGATTGTCACCTTTTTTTTCGGAATATGATAAAGGTTGAGTGCCTATATAAGAACTTGTGAAATTATTTTCACTTAGTTCTTTTTGAAGACTCTTTAAACCACTATCTCTAAAACTTTGTTTTCTGCCCATAACTCCTGTAATTGAAGATGATGCTCCATATAACATAGTAGCCAAATTACCTCTAGTATTATGAGTTACTGAATAATGATTATGAAAGTTTACTCCTTCAGAAGTCAAATTTTTAAGATTTGGCATGTACCCCTCATTAGATAACCAGCTATGCTCATAAGATATTGCATCCAATAATAAATAAATAATCTTCATTTTTTATATATTATTTATTGTGATAAGATTTATACCATTCGATAAAATGGTTTATTCCCATCTTTAAATTGATTTGAGGTCTATATTTAATAATTTTATTAATTTTTTTTGTACTTGCGTAAGTTCTAATCACGTCTCCTAGTTGCCTCTTAACATATTTTTTTTTCAATTTTAAACTCATCTTTTTTTCAATTTCATTTATATAGGTGGACAATTTTTCTGGTTTGCCTCTTGCGATATTGTAAATTTCGAATAAATGTTTTTTCTTTTGTTTTTCGTAATAGTTAAATAGGTGAATTACACTCTTTACTGAGTCATCAATATAAGTAAAATCTCTTTGATGATTTCCACGATTAAAAACTTTAATCATACGTTTTTTAAAAAAATTATCTAAAAAAGAGAATGGAGTCATATCCGGTCTTCCAAAAGGTCCATAAACAGTAAAAAAACGTAAGCCGACAATTTTTAGTTTGTATATATGATGGTAAGAGTATGACATGATTTCATTACATTTTTTTGTAGCTGCATAAAATGATTTAGGTTTGTCTGTGTTATCTTTCTCTTTCAAAGGCATTTTTTTTAAATCGCCATAAACAGAGCTTGAGGAAGCAAAAAAAAGAATTTTTGGATTTATAATTTTACATGCCTCTAATATGTTAAAAAATCCTTTAATATTTGAGTCGAAGTATTTTTGAGGATTAATAATAGAATACCTTACACCTGCCTGGGCTGCTAAATGAAAAATATAATCATATTTATTTTTTTTAAAATTTGATAAAAGTTTTTTCTTATTACAAATATCAATATTGTAAAACGTAAAACTTTTATCATTAATTAAAGCAAGCCTATTTTTTTTTAAACTTGTTTTATAATAATTATTTATATTATCGATACCATGCAGATTATATTTTTTAGATTTAATCAATTCTCGTAGTAACTTGTTACCTATAAAACCAGCACAACCTGTTATTAAAATTTTTTTTTTCATTTCAAGATATTTTATTTAGGCAATGCTCCGCACTTTGTAAAAAAGAATTTTTACAAAATTATCATTAACCAGTACATATTTATCAAATGGGACTAAATAAATAATCTTCCTTTGAAAATTTAGTATTTAATTTACCAATTGATGCTTTAATAAAAAATTGATTTTCTTCTAAAATTTTAAAAATTTTATTGGTAAAAGGACCAGATAAAAATTTAAATTTTTCATTATCTTTAAAATCAAAGAAGCTTTGTTTAATAAAACCCTGTTTATCTTCATTCATTTTACACCTATCTATAAATTGAATTATTTCAGATTGAGCTTTTGAAAAACCATCTAAAAAATATTTAACACCTTTGCAATATTTTAATATATTGAACATATTTTTGTTATTAAATGCTGAATGAAAACAAAGAATATAATCACCTAATAATAAAACTTCTTTATTATTTAACTTAAATTTTGAATATTTTTGAATTTTTAATTTTGGTGAATAAAATATTGGTTTACTTCCAAGTTTATTAAAAAAATCATTCTTTAAAGAATGCAATTTTTTTTTATCAAATTTTATAACAATCCACATAATTTATTCCTTTTCAATCTCTGATTTTAACTCATCATATTCTTTCATTTTTCTTTTCATAAAATTTAGTGTGAGTTTTGTTTTTTCTGAAATTCCTTTTGGTGTTAAAATATACGCATAACCAATTTTATTTGGATTTTTGTGGAAATTTTTAATCTTAATTAAACCTTTTTCCTTTAATGACTTTAAACAATAGTTAAGTTTACCTAAACTAAACCCTAGTTCACTTGCCAGTTCTCTTTGCGAGCTATTAGGCTTTGACTTTATCTTTCTTAATACTTCAAAATGATCGAGATTATCACTCATAATGTTCAATATTTGAACATATATACCGTTCATATTTTGAACAGTAAACAAATATTTTCTAAATTTTTTCTATATATATGTATAATTTATAAAATTTAACTATATTTAGGGTAATTTTATATGAATTATTATTTTAAGATAATATCTGCCTACTGAGGCTTTCTCTTAATATCAATAATTTCAGTCATTTTAATCTTTTAAAAAAATTTTGTAATCTTTATATGTATCAACCTCAAACCATTTATCTTTATATTTTACCACTTTTACTAAATTTTTTTTCTCTGAAATAAGTGACTTAAGAAGTTTCGTGATATCATATGATTCAAAATTTTTTATTTTTTTTAAATGTTTTTTTATTATTTGCCAGCCTCTAGGAGTGATTTTAAAGACGCCCATATATTGTCCTTGAATTTCCTTTAGGTTTTTTGTTTTGTCTCCTATTTGAACTAAATTTTTTTTTTTTTATTTTAAAAGTTTCTGCATCTAACAAGGGATTTTGAAATCTTTTTTTCCAGATTTTATACCAGTTTAAATCATATAATATTACTATATCTCCTTTAGTTTTTTTTAATAAACTAATTGCAGATTTTTTATAATACAAATCAGAATATGAAACGATACAAGTGTATTTTTTAAGCCAATTATCTGCCTTATAAAGTGAATATAAAATATTTGTACTTCTCCAAAATTTATTATGAAATTTTTTGGTTGAAAAAACTTTTAAGTTTTTGCTTTTGTATCCTGTGACGATTGATGTTTTGTTAATCATATTTTTTTTAAAATTTTCCAAAATATGATCAATTAACGTTTTATTTTTATACAAAAACATTCCTTTGGGTTTGTTTTTTGAGGACTGGTTTACTCTAGATCCTCTACCTGCAGCTAATATTATGCCATTCATACTTTGTTTCTAAATATTTTTTTTGCTCTAAGAATTAATTTTATATCAAATTTTTTATCTCTCTCTGGATGCCACATCCATCCTTCCCAGTTATATTTTTTATGTCTTATAGCTTCTATGGAATCATCGGGCGCATATGCGGTCACTGTAAAATTATTTGGCGCCTTGAATAATCCTAAATTATGAAAACTATTAACAACTTTTGGATAAAAATTTTTTTCTTTGCTTATAATAGGGTGTCTTATTCTAACATGATTTTTAATTTTCTTTAATTTAGCCTTATTCAAGTATGCCAACATTTGAAGCCCGTGGCAAATACCTAGAATAGGTTTTTTATTTTTTTTTTGCCCACAAAATTAATTTTTTTTCAATTTTAAATCTGTCACTTAACTCGTCTATATCGTTACCTCCACTTAAAATAACTCCTAATGGTTTCAAATACCTAAAATAATATATTTGATCAATATCAGTTACTAAAATAGGATTTAGATTAACAGCTTTTATCCATTTCAATAATTTTTTATCAATTGAAAATCTTTTTTCTTTTCTTTTCTCCAAGTAATCTTCCCTACACGAAACGAAAACAAAATTTTTTCTTTTAGAGTTCATATTAGTTAATAACTTTTATTGTTTTTAATTTACAGTTCAATTCAATTTTTTTTGATTTTTTAATAATTTTAAAAGTTTGGCTTCCACAACCTATAGCTGCTGGTAAACCTTGCTCAGCACACCTAATAGTCATATGTGAGTTTGCACCACCAAATTGAGTAATTAAACCTTTTATCTTATGCCCAAAAATCCAATCAAAACCTGGGTCGGCATTTTTAATAATAACAATTTTATCTTTTAGATCAGGTACTTTTTTTTTATTTTCTAGATAAACAATATCTGAAACTGTAATTTCTTTTGTAACATAATTTGGTAAACTTACTTGAAAAGGAACAACAAAAATATTTGTTCTGTCTATTATAAGCTGTGGAAGCTTAATTAGAGAATTTATGTGACTGTTTTTTTTTGCTATTAAACTCAATCTTTTTATTTTTGTTTTAGATAATCTTTTCTTAAAAACTTTATCAATATCTAAACTAGAAATTTCATCTAATGATAATCCTGTTTTTAAAGAGTAAAGTCTAATTTTCTCTAAAATTATACTGACACTTTTTGTAAAAATAAATTTTGCGTATTCTCTAGATTTTATAGAGTTTGATAAATAATTTAAGAAATCTGAAGGATCTAATGGTATTTTAGATCTAACGAGCAATTTTTTTAATTTTAAAATTTCTGAATTATTGATATTAAACTTTTCAACATTTTTAACATTAATTTTTGTTTTTCTTGTTTTTCTAAAAAAAAATTCTTTTACATTTTGATCATATCTTGGAGACGTAATGTCATAAGTTCCAGGTCTTAAATGTCCATATTTCTTTACAAATTCTCTAAATTTTGTTTTGATATTTTTAGAAATCTCTAAATCATTTAAAAATTGAGATGTTATAGTATTTAAACTTGCCTCGAAATTATCAATTTTTTTTTTGCTGAGTAAATTAAGTCTTTCCAAAGAGTTCAAGAATTCTTTGCTAATAAAGGCATGTCTAGCTAGTATAGAAAAAGGTATAATACCATAAGTTACGCACTCATCAAAAATAGTTTTTATGTCATCAATTTTATTATTAATGTTGTAAATTTTTTTATTTTGCAATTGCTCAAGATGTTTAATTTTTTTAATATTTTTATCTAAGCTACCTTGAGAATTTTTGTCAATATTTCTGACAAATAACTTTAAATATTCATTCTTAATCTCTTTTAATTGTTTTGATTTTAGTTTTGGTGAGATTTTTTTTAATCTTTTCGTGAAATCAAAATAATATGAAGTTGGTATTATTTCAAATTCTACTTTATCATGTAAATTTGGATTTTTTGATAATCTTCTTATCCCATTATTTATCAAAATTGCCTTATTATTTTTTGATAAATTTAGAGGCATAAAAGAATTTAAGCTCTTTCTTACGTCAATGTAAGGTTTCCCACAAAAAGAATGCATTAATTTTTCGCTATTAAAAAAGTTGTATCCCATTCGTTTTCTCGCCTTTAGCCAGTTAGAGTCTGTTATCAATTTACTGTATAAAGAATAGGCAAGTTTACTTGGGCTTTGTCCTATAATTTCAGCTGGATTCCAATCAGGCATTTGACCAAATATATTTTTTTTTCCAATTAATCCTTTTTCTACATCAAATTTTTTCTTTATAGATAAATTTAATGATAATAATTTTTTTAAAATTTTATTTTCTAAATCTTTATTAATATTCTTGTTTAAAACAATCGGACGAACTTGAAATATATAAACGTCACCAGTTCTTTTTTTCATACCAAACTCAATATCTAAAAATTTATTTTTAAGTTTTTTTTCTATTTCTATTGAGCAATTAATTATTTTTATAAATCTTTTTGATCTAAGTAATTCTTTTTTTTTTTTTAAATACATATAAAGTCTTGTTAGAAAATTTTGAACCTGAAGTTACGGTGTTGGTCAAACCTGTTATATCATCATAGTTTATAACATAATAAGGTGAATTATCCGAATTATCACAAGTGAATAAAACACCACTCATTTTAATACCGTCTATCATTTCTTGAATAAGTATTTGATTATTAATATTCTTATCTCCTTTATTATAACTTTTGATTACAAGGTTTATGCAGTTCTCAATTTTTTTTAGGTTGGATGCATCTATATTTAAAAAAGAGGAATATTTTCCAGCTGAAGATCTATCAAATTTATCTTCATCTGCAGCGGAGGAACGTATAGCTAATTTCTTTTTTTTGAATATCGAAGAAATTGTAATTAAAATTTTTTTTTTTTCTTTTTCCCAGGTTTTAATTTTAAAAGCATAAGATAAGGGAATTTTAGATTTTTTTAAAACTTTAGACAAACTTGCTAAAGTGTTAGCCTTTGTTTGAAGCTTCATAATAATTTTCTTGCTCTATGAGATTATATATATACTATAATGTTCAATTTTTGAACATTAAATATGTTATAAATTTATATTTTATGCTTATATGGTTATTAGGGAAGTCGGGTTCTGGAAAAACTTTTTTTTCTAAAAAAATTGTCAAATTTTTAGTAAAAAAAAAAATTAAACACTTTCATATTGATGGTGACGAGTTTAGAAAGTATATATCTCACGATTTAGGTTACGATAAAAGATCCAGATACACAAATGGTAAAAGAGTTTTTGCTTTTTGTAATTATCTTATTTCAAAAAAATTTATAGTAATTTTATCAATGCAATCAGTGTTCAGAGAAATGCAATTAAAAAATCGAAGAACAATAAAAAAATATCTACAATTCAATTTAGTAAGCAATAATACAAACGTCAAATTTAAGAAAAAACAAAGATATATTGTGGGAAAAGATTTAAAGTTTAATCCTATAAAGGGAGATCTAAATATTTCTAACGAAAGAAAATCAACTCAAAAAAATTTGAATTTAATGATTAGAAGTATAAAGAAAAAATTTAGTATTAAATAGATATATTAAGAAATTATAATTCAATCTATAACTTGAGTCCTTTAAAAAAATAGTTAAGAGCGATTAAGTTTTTAGTTCTTTTAAAAATGAGATTAATATTAATAAATAAATTTAGTTAAAAATTTTTTTCAGTGCATAAATCAAGCCAATTGAGCTATTAGTACTGGTCAGCTGCACGCATTACTGCGCTTCCACATCCAGCCTATCAACGT
>MDSW01073969.1_pt1 | contig 28622 bp, 20 predicted proteins | sample 811171 | NCBI WGS metagenome assembly MDSW01 (sample SAMN05326641, study PRJNA326480) | marine metagenome | isolation source: seawater | place: Atlantic Ocean: North West | collected 2012 | reverse complement strand
GACGAGGGCATCGGCGCCCTCATCCTCCTCGCGCTCATCTACGCCGCCCACGGCGCCCTGAGCCTCCACGTCTTCGTCAGGGCGCAAAAGGTGGACGCCACCATCCACCCCGTCGCGTACGGCGTGGTGCGAGTGTAGGGGATGAGTCGCCGGCCGAACTGGTCTCCGACCGCCAGCATCTTGTTTTCTCGCACAGCACACCTTCCGGCGAGGGTCGTTCATCTCGGGACGTCGCACGTCTCGCTCGAGGGGATGGGGGTAGACCTACGTAGAGATCCGGGGCTAACAGCGCGTGAAACCTCGTCGTCGGCCGCCGCGGGGTATGAAATATCGAAGGTAAAGTACGATAAGGGCTTGTACGCTCAATGCAAGCAGACTACAAGTACAGGTAGTAGTGATACGGCAGACTACCAGATGGCTGGTCGCCCCCGCGAGGAGATAGACTACTTTTGAGCAAGGCGTTCGTGCTGATTGCTGACGAGTTAGTGAGGTTCGTTCCGTGAGAGACGTGACCGGCGACTCTTCTTCAATCGTCGGTCGTTCGTTCCTACGTCTGCTTCCCTGGCGCTTGGTGTCTCGCAAACATCCTCGCGATCGTCGACGCCGACGCCGTCCCCCGCGCGCCAGCCTCCTCCACCTCCGACGCCGCACTTTTCCGGGATACAGACGGTTTTTCCCGCTCATCCGCGCGTTGCCCCCCCTCACCGCGAAACGCCGATTCGCGCGGATCGCCGTGGTAATCTCGCTCGCGGACCGCGCTTTCTCCAACCCCTTCGTTACGGTTTTCGTACGCCCGTTTCCGTTTTTCGAAGAGCCCCACGACGCCTCTGGCCCTCGCTCGTTTCTTTTGCCATCCGGCCCAGTCGAGCGCGAATGCATCGCCTGCGGCGTTGTCCAGCGCCTTGGCGTTGATCAGCGGCGCGTCAGCGTGGTCTGTCCCCCACGCGACGAACACGGGCCCACGCCCGCGCATTCCTGGCGCGACACGGCGCACGAGCGTCGCCCATCGCTGGATCTCCTCCGCCCCCAAGATGCGGTTTTCCGCGCCGCCGTGCCTGCGGTGGACGCGCACGAGCGCGCCCCACGCCGCCGTGTCGTCGAGCCGCGTTGGTAAGGACTCTCGCCGCCGGCCCGGCGGTAAACCGCGCTGGTCGCGGTCTGGCTGCTCCGTCTCGTGCGCGAGCTCGTCCGCGGCGACGAGCGCAACGTTCATGCCCCGGCACCACGCCACGGTGCTATCCCCTGCGGCGCCGGTGATCCACTCGCGGTTGCGGAACTCGACGGCAAAGTTGGCGTCAGGGCGCAGGCGTGCCCGAAGCGCCTCCACAACGGCACGGTTTCGCGGTGAGGGCGAAAAAGTTAGGTGGAACTGGAACACGACGCACGCGAGCTTTCCGGCCGAGAGCAGAGGGTCGATCGCGGCGTGGAAGTGAGACCAGAGGTCCGCCTTCACGCGCTCGGACATCGAAGCGTACGAGACTCTGCGAGCGGCAGATCCCAGCGACTCGTCCTCGCCTTCCTCCAACATGTCCCGGGTGGTTCGAGGCAACGACGCGACGTCGACGGTCGAGGCGCAGAACGCGCCGAAGGCTTTCACGACGAACGAGAAATCATCCGGCGTGCGCTTCACCCACCGCTCCACCGTCTTCGGGGGAGGTATGGCGTAGCACATGGAGTCCACCTCCACCATGCCGAAGTGCTGGGCGAATATCTCGAGACGATCCTCCGCGCTTCGCGTGCTCGCGGGATACACGCTCAAGTGCTGGTGCGGCGAGCCCCACCCGCACGTGCCGTGTACGAGGCGACCAGACCTATCCATCCCGAGCGACCGGCGGACGCGCGCGGACGCTCACGTCGGGAGTGCCTAGCTAGGGACTGAGAGGACCGACCCTCCCTGATCGAGAGTGCCCACCCGCGCGACGATCTCGGCGAGAAGGCCACAACAGACAGCACGGCGAGCTATAGGCCTATAGACTCACTAAAATAACCTTTGTGTACCAGGTAATGAAATAAAGAACGCGGGGCATTTTTTCCCTGTAGGCGTACCAAGCCAGTAGGCGTCATCTGGCGCCTCGGTGATGACGGTACGAGACAACCTTCGTAAAATTTTCCCGACAGTTGCGAGCCCGGCCGCCGTATTTCGCGGAATGCGGCGCGCGTCGACAGCGCCGGATTTCGTCGGCGGCACGCACAACAAGCCTCGCGCTTCGCGCCTCATTTCGCTTCCCTCGCGCGCGATGGGCGTCTCGGAGGGCGACGCCGGGTCCGGGGGCGACACCGGTTGGGACGCCCTCGGGCTCGACCCTCGGTTGCTCCGCGCGCTGACGAAGAAGCGGTACCGCGCCCCGACGCCCGTGCAGGCGCGCGCGATCCCCCTCGTCCTCGCGGGCAAGGACGTGGTGGCGCGCGCGCACACGGGAAGCGGGAAGACCGCAGCCTACCTCCTTCCCGCGATTCACAAGATCATGCAGAGCGACGTTTCGGGCGCTCCCGCGCCGAACCCGCGCGCGCTCGTGCTCGTGCCCACGCGCGAGCTCGCGCATCAGGTGAAGAAGGAGGCGGCGTTTATCTTGGGCAAGTGCGCCCCAGAGAAGCGCGCCGGCGAGCTCCCTGCCTCCGGGTGCGCCTCCGGCGTCCTCCGCGAGTTCGCGGGCGCGCCGCCGGAGGTTCTCGTCGCCACCCCCGCGCGCGTCGCGGAGTGCGTCCGCGACGGCCTGTTTCCCCCTGACGCCCTTCGCGCCGGTCTCGAGCTCCTCGTCCTGGACGAGGCGGATCTCCTCCTGTCGTTCGGTTACGAGGACAACATCCGCGCCGTCGTCCAAGCTGTCCACCGCGGGTGTCAGTGCATGCTCCTCAGCGCGACCAGTGGCGGCGATGAGCTCGCGCGGCTCCAGGCCTTGGTCCTGCACCACCCCGTGCACCTCGACGTCGGCGACGATGCATCGGCGAAGAGGAGCGGCGAAAATCGCTCGGGGGAATCCGGGGCGAATGCCGAGGACGCGCCATCCAACGCTGTGGGACCTCGCGTGTCGCATGCCGTCGTGAAATGCCCGGCGAAGGATAAGCTCTTATACGTGATGGCTCTGCTCCGGCTCGGTCTGTGCAGGCGCAAGTGTCTGGTGTTCGTCAAAGACCCGGACGCGGCGGTGCGGCTGCGGTTGTTCCTCGATAAGTTTGGCGTCCCGTGCTGCGCGTTGCACGCCGAGCTCCCGGCAAACTCGAGGGCACACATCTTGCAAGAGTTCAACCGCGGCGTGTACGATTACATGATCGCCGCTGCCGACGATGACGCGGAAGGGCAAGCGGATGGCGACGTCGGGGGAGGAGGAGAGGACGCCGCGGGTCAGGAGGGAGGGGACGACGACGACGACGCGGTTCCCGAGCGGGTTAGCAAGCAGGAGAAGAAGGAGAGACGGAAGAAAGCGGCAAATAAGAAGGGCGGCGCGGGGAGGAAGAACGAGTTTGGCGTGGCTCGCGGGATCGACTTCAAGGACGTCCAGACGGTGATTAACTTCGACGTTCCCCCGAGCGCGGCGGCGTATTTGCACCGCGTCGGGCGCACGGGGAGGGCGGGAAAGCGCGGCAGCGCGGTGACGCTGGTGTCACCCGGGGAGGAGGATGCGCTGGAGTCCGTGCGTGAAACTCTGGCGCTCGCCGGCGGCGGCGCCGGGGCGGCGGCGTCGGAAGGTTTACTCGAGCCTTTCGAGAAGCTCCGCGCCGAGCACGTAGAGGGGCTGCGGTACCGTGCGGAGGATGCGGCGCGAGCAGTCGGCCGAACCGCGGTGCGCGAGGCCAGGGTCCGCGAGCTGCGATCGGAGCTCCTCAACTCCGAGCGCCTCGCCGCGCACTTTGAAGATAACCCGGAGGACCTCAACTTGTTGAAGCACGACGTGAGCTTGGCCAAGCACCCGAGCGCGCCGCATCTGAGTCACCTCCCGGGCTACCTCCGCGGAAAAAAGCGCAAGCAACAGCAGCAGGAAGGAGGCGAGGGAAGGCGAGCGAGGGAGGCAACGTTCGCGGATGTTGCTGATCCTGACGAGCCGAGCGAGTTTGCGCAGAAGAAGCGCCGGCGGCGAGCTCTCAAGCCTGCAGACCGAGGTGGGAGGGGCGGACGGGGCGGACGGGGCGGACGGGGCGGAATACGCGCGGGTGATGTCTTCGGCAAGGGTAAGCACAAGAAGAAAATGGGCCGGTCGAGGTCGAGGTGACGGAGGGAAGCGAAGTGAAACAACGCGTGCGAGTGCGAGTGCGAGTCCCGAGTGCAGACAGATGAACCTTGCCGCCTCCTTTACAACTTACAGACGCTGCGTCGCGAATGATGGATGTGTGATTTCGCTAGAACTCGTCTCTCTCTCTCTTTCCTCTACACGCGTCCGTCCCGGTGACGGTCTCGCACGCGTCCGCCACCTCTGCGTCCGTGAACGGATGCACCCCCGACCCCGCGACGACGCCCGTGAGGTGCATCTTTGCCCGGGCGTCCGCACGGAGCAGCGCGCACACATACGCCGCACCCTTTGCCGCCGACGTCGCGCTGCGGTCCGGCGAGCCCCGGTTTCGATCTCCCTCGACGCCATCTCCCGCTGCCACCCCCGTCGCCGCCTCCGTCGCGCGAAGCCACGCCGACTCCACGAACGAACCGACGGCGGGTTCGAACGCACCGTCAACGATGATGACCCCGCCGGGCCCCAACGAAGCGACGGCGGCGCACGCACGAGTCCAACTCCGCGCAATGAGCGTCTCCCTCGCCCCGGGGGACGTCGCGAGCCACGACGGGGGTACGAGCCGCCGCGCCGCGAGCGCGGACTCCGCATGTAAGGCTCGGAGGGTCAGGTCGCACCCGCTGCATCGGAGCCGAGAGGGCACATCCGCGAGGGATGTCCACGCGAGCTCGCCCAACGCGCGCGGGTCGCCCGAATCGTCGAGCAGACGTCGCCGCGACGCCGACAAGGCGTCGTCCTCGTCGCGAGTGAACGGCGTCCCGGGGCGGGGCGCATGGCCGCGGCGCGCGCCCCAGCCCGCGTGCGGAGGCTCGACGCGGCGCGGACGCGCCGCCGGAGACAAGTCGGGCGCAGTGGCGGCGTCCGCGGAGGCGCGCGCGTGACGCGCCGCAGCATCGCCCAGGTCAAGCGGAGACGGGCCTGACACCCGTCTCGCCGCGTCGCTATAACTGGGTCGCGGCCACGCGGCATCTCCCGAGCGCGGAAGCGAAGCCGCGAGGATCGCCGTGAGAAGTACTTGTAATGCGGCGAGCCGCGAGTTCCGCGCGAACCCAAGAGGGGGCAGGAGGACCCCGAGGCGCCGACCCATCTGACGAGACGACACTTTAAGGGGCCTCATCACCTCCTGATTTTACTATAGTCCGAAATATCGGTCTGCTCCGTCGTCCTCCCTCCTCTTCCGTCCGCCCCTCTGACCCACACTTTCACCGCCGCACGTTCCCGCGATCGCACGAGACGTGCCTTCGCTTGACCGTGTCGCCCCGCTCGCCTCCGCCATCCCCACCGCGGGGAAGGTGGCGCGACGCTTCGTCGTTCCTTCGTTGAAAAGCGCTTTGGCGCGAAAAATATCACGTCGGAGATGAGCCTGGCGTCGCCCGCCCCGCGGGCGCGCGGCGGGTTCGCCTGCTCTCAGATTCACGCGCTTCGCGCGCGCCCCGAAGATCGTGCGTCTTACCTCCGACCCCGCGTTACCTCCGCTGTCTCCGCGATCGACGGCGACGTTCGCGAGCCCCCCACCTCGTCCCGTCGCGAGTCAGTGAGAACTCCGCGGGAAACGACGAAAAAGGCGTCTTCGGCGCTCGCCGCGTCTCTCCTAGCGAGTCTGTGCGCGGTGACGCAGCTGTGCCGCCCCGCCCCCGCGTCCGCAAGGCGCGCGCCCGCGCCCGCGCCCGCGCCCGTGTCGTTCGCCCTCCCCGTGCCCCCCAGCGCGGACCTTCTCGGCGGGGCCGAGTTTGATTTTTCAGCGGGCGAGATCTCGCGCCACAACGCGCCGCGCCCGCGTCGGAAGAAAATGAACTCCTTCGTGCGCGAGGCCGCCGAGCGCGTCGGTCCGTGCGTCGTCCGCGTTGACGTCGCCGACGACGTCGATCATCCATCGCGCGTGGGTGGACGCGGAAGTGCCCCCCCTCTGAAGCCGCGTGGCCAAGGGTGTGGCCTTGTCATTTCCTCCTCCGCTGCCTCCGGTTCCGGAGGCTCCCGCTCGTGTTTGGTTGTCACGAATGCCCACGTCCTCGACGGCGCCCTCTCCCAAGGCGGCGCGGGGGGACGCGTCCGCGTCACCTTCGTGGACGGTCGCGGGTATGACGCCGTGGTGGTCGGTGCGGATTCGCTCGCGGACGTCGCTTTACTCAGGATTCCCCTGGCCCCGGACCACGCCCTCCCCCCCCCGCCAAAGCTCGGGGACAGCGAGACGCTGGAGACGGGGGACTGGGTCATCGCCCTCGGCAACCCGTTTGGGTTGGACAACACCATCACTCTTGGCATCGCGAGCAACCTGGCACGTTCGAGCGCCGAGCTCGGGATCCCGGAGCGCAGGGTGAACTTCCTACAGACGGACTGCGCGATCAACCCGGGTAACAGCGGCGGGCCGCTCGTGAACGAGTTCGGGGAGGTGATCGCCATCAACACGGCGATCCGGGCGGACGCCGAAGGTATCGGCTTCGCCATCCCGATTAACGATGTCAGGAGAGTCGTTAAACTGCTCGCCGAGGGGAAGAGAGTCGCGCACCCGTACCTGGGCGTACAGATGGTCACCAGGGAGAGTAAGGCGGCGGATGCGAGCGACAGTGGGAGAAGGGCAGGGGAAGGAGAGGGGTCCTTCCTGGCGAATGCGCGAGGCGCGAAGGGCGACTTCGACGGAAACAGCGGCGCGCTGGTCGTGAAGGTGTTTCCCGGCTCTCCCGCGGCGGCGGCGGGGGTGCGCGTGGGGGACGTTTGCGTTGCTGTCGGTGGTAGGACGCTTCGAGACGCGGTGCAGGTACAGCGGGAGGTGGCGGCGACGGCGCCTGGCGCGCCGCTCACGCTCACAGTCGAACGCGACGGGAAGACGCGGGACTTCACGCTGACCGCGATCGATCGCGCCACCTCGCCCGAAAGTTCCTATCGCCGCGTGCCCGCACTCGAGAAAGGTGACAGAGGCGAGGAGGAGGCGTTAAGTGAAAACAGATGGACACGATGCGACAACGAGACAGAAGCGGGGAAGAAAGAGCGGAGAAGAGGCGACGCGGATACAAAGCGCTTTGCGAGCCCCCCCGGGGTGGGGCTGCGTCCGCAGAGCTACGGAGAGGGCCCTCGAGCGTCGACGAACGTCCAGTGATCGAAGGTGAGCGAGAGGGTGGTGCGAGAACCGATCGCGGAGAAAGAAGACGGCGTCAGATGTGCGGCAACCCTCATTTCGCCCCGCGCGTTTTTCTTGAATCACCGGCCCTCGGTCCCCGTCCCGCGCGTTTTGCAGGGATGCGAATCTTCGCCCCCACCCCGCCTTCTCCTCCCCGCCGCGTCGATGCACGCTATCATGGCGACGATCCCGAGCGCTCGCGCGAGCATCGCCCCGCTTTCACTCACGCTCCTCGGGCGCTTCAGCGCGAAGAACCTTCCGCCGAGCGCCCGCGCCGTAAGCGTCGCGAACACGGCGAGGGCTTCCGCGAACGCTGCCGACGCCCCGTCCGAGTCCCTCCGGGAACGCCCGCCCTCCGAGAGAAGCGTCCAGTACTTCTCTGGTCGCGGTTCCGAGGGGATCGATGAGCCTGGATCTCCCGGTCGTAGCGCGGACACGAGCGCGGATGCGTGTTGCGTCGACCTGGCGAAGAAGACGGCAAGCCACACGAGGAGTTGCGCGCACCCGAGTGCGTGCTGTGCGACAGTGAAGGCGCCGACACCACCGTCGCCAAGCCACAGCGCGAAGACGTCCGTCGTGTTGATCATCGCACGAGCCTCGGAGCGCACCGCGCGTCCGAGGAGGGTGAGGCGCGCGAGACAAAACACCACGCGGTACCCCGCCTCGAGGCGCGCGGCGTCATCGAGTGTCCACGACGGGCGGCGGTCGAGAGTCGAAAAAGAACTCGAACGCGGCGAGGTTCTTTTTCGACCCGAGCCCGCCTCGCGCGAACGCACGCCCGCGTGCGCGGCGTTGTGGAAGACGACGCGGAACACGCCCAGGGCGTCGTGCACGACGCCGAGGCATGCTGCGAGCGTCCACACCGCGCTACTGATCGCGTACAGGGTGGCTTGGGCAGAGAGCAGGCTCAGGCAGGAGAGCGCCAAGAGCGTCGCGTAAAAGGCCCCAAGCGGGAACGGCTCCGCCGCGTGCAGGTCGCTCCCGAGCGCGAAGGCAGCGCGATGCACGTCGTCGGGAAGGGCGTCGTGACAGCGCTCGAGCGCAGCAGCGACCGCGCGGGGGAGTAGCCGCGGCATCGCGAGGGTTGATGAGTGGCACGCGGCGCGGGGACGGGTGAAGCTCTTCAGTAGAGTCTAGAGCTAGCTACTAGAGCTAGCTCTCGACTACTTGTAATGTTCGTCGGGGAAATGAGCGACTAATAACGAGGTGTCGTCCCCTCGTTTGCCGATCCGATGAACTCAAACACATTGGCCGTTACGATCTCCTTTTTCATCTCATCAATAATGTCACAACCAACTTTCCGTTCGAGGGTTCGCGAACCCCTCGGAGTCGCCAACTGCTGGCGGGAAAACTCGGACAATGCTCGTGAAAAAAGGCGCGAAAATCTCGTGTCGCTCCGCCCTTCTGCCCGGGGCACACTCACACGCGCTCCCAGGGTTTGGGCGCGACTGCGCGTCGCGTCATTTCGCGCGATGGAACCGCCCGCGGTGCCCCGCGCGGTCGAGCGCCTCTCCGCGGCGACGCTGCGGAACTCGTCTTCCGGTGCGACGTCCATTTCGACCGAGGCTGTCTTTTTCGGCGACCCTCGCCCCTCTCTCGCGGCGGCGCTGCGTCGCACGACCGAGGCGTGGGGGTTCAGCTACGCGGTGTTCTGGCGCGAGGAGGACGATTTCGCGCGCTGCGTGTTCCATGCTGCAGACTGCGTCGAGAAGGAGGAGGCGGCGACTCTGCGCCAGGTGCGCTTCCACCCTGGCCGAGGCGCGGTCGGGCGCGCCATGCGCGACCGGCGCGGTTTCGACCTGTGCGCCAACCTCGCGGACATGGACGAGACCACGTTCGCGAAGCAGGAGCTCGTCGCGGAGCGCGGCACGAGGAATGTCGTGTGCTGCCGCGTTCGTGGCGGCGTCCTCGAGCTTGGCACCGCGGGCGACCTGTGCCCGGTGCACATCAGCGGGGCGTGTCCGTGCGCCTCAATCACACCTGTCGCCCCACGCCGAGCCTCTTTTGAAGCTTCCCTCAACAACGACAACGAGCATCGCCGCAGCCCGCTCAGGGTCGGGTCATCGAACGAGCGCGCGTGGCGCGAGATCGAGGCGCGAGCGCGCGAGGGCGCCGAGCTCGACAGCCTACTCGGGCTCTTTGACGCGTGGCATGGCGGCGGACAAAGGCCAAGCCACCCCGACGCTTCGCCGTCACCGCCGCCCGCGCCGTCGCCAGCCGAGGTGGGGAGGCGCCGCAGAAGGTCGAGCGGCTCCGGCAGCGACGTCGGTTTCCCTGGAGAGGGGCGCAACGCCGCCCAGGAGAGGACTCAGTCGTCGCCGCCGCCGAAGTGGGGGGCGGAGCCTGCGCCTGCGGTGCAGTCGCCGAGACGAAGGAGGCGACGGGCACGGGGACCCACGCCGAACACCACCAAAGGAGGGGACGAGCGCGTGCGGGCGAGATTCGAATCTGTGCGCCACTTCCTCGACGACGTCGCTCGAGAGTTCGACCGAGTGAGCGATCTCGATGTGTTGGAGAGCGCAGACGGCGAAGATGCGCGAGACGCAACAAAAAATCAGTGAAAAATGAATCACGCGACTGAGGCGCCGCGCCAAGTGTGTGGCCGCCCGTCGCGCCGTGTGTGAACCCCATTAGGATAGCAATGGCGGACTTAGATGTACGATCATCTTAGCAGCGCGGTCAGTCCCCGCGATATCGATATTCCTTAGTGTATAAAATAGTCTACTGTACGAAGGTGTGTATTCTCATGGTCAGAGACACGCGCTCTTCAGGACCGTCGACAAACTCCTTCCTCATCGTCTCTCCTCGACACGACCTCGCGGACCTTGCGATTCTACGCTCACCGTCCAGGCAGGCGCCTCGCGTCTTCCGCGAGCGCGCACCCGACGTCGTGACGTGGAGTGACCATCGCCATAATGTGCAGACAGACGAGGTAGGCGACGAGGAGCCACGTCCGCAGCGAAATTTTACCGAGCCCGAGCCTTTCGCTCTGGCCGCCACCAAGGAGCTTCCCACCCTTCCCGCCGCCGACCGATGCCATCAATCCGCCATTTCCGCCGTTCGTCGCCCCACCCGCGCCGTTGAGTCCCGCCCCGCCGCTCGCGCGAACCTTGACGCTCTCGAGGCCAAGCCCGCCGAGCGCGAACCCGGGAGCTTTGGTTCGTCCGGAACCACCTGAGAGAGCATCGTCTCGCGCGCTTTTTCGTCTCGCCTCCGCCTCCGCCACCGACGCACGGGCCTCCGCCGCGACCACCTTAGACCGCAGCGCCTCCGCTTCCGCCTCGAGAGCGTCGATCGCCGCGGCGCTCGCCTTGCGCGCTTCCCTCGCGTCGCGCTCGATCTCGCGTTGTCGCGTTGTCGACGCGTCCGCCCGCGCGTCCGCGTCGCCCTGGAGCTTCACCGCCGTCGCCGCCTCCGCCGCCGCCGCCTTCCATCGCGCCTCAAACGATGTCGCGTCGTCGCGGAGCTTTGCCACCTCGGACTCCGCCAACTCGGCGCGCCGCGCCGCCGCAACAGTAGTTTGCGACGCCTCGAGCGCTCGTGCGCGAAGTTTCTCGGATTCCTCCAGCGCTCTATCCGCGCGCGCCTTCTCGGCGTCCGCCCTTGCCTTCTCGGCGTCTGCGCGCTTCGTTGCTGCGGATGTGTCCCGTCGCGATGCTGCCTCCGAGTCTGACGCGCGAACTTCCGCGGCGGCAGCACGAGCCTCCGCCTCCTCCGCGTCGCGCTCCAAGCTTGTGCAGCGAGTGAGCAGGGCATCACGCTCGCGCTCGAGAACGCCCTTGATGCTCTCTGTCGCGCGTCGAACGGCATCGTCGAACTGCGCAGCGCGGCGCTCTGACGCCGACTCGAGCCCGACGCGCGAATCACGCTCCTTCTCTAATTCAGCGCGCGCCTTTTCTGCCGCACTTGTCGCCTCCGCGGCCGCCGCTCTGGCCTCCGCCGCCTCCCTATTCGCTTCCGCCCGCGCTTTTTCCGCGACGTTCGCCCTCGCGGCGGACTCGGCGCTCGCCGCCTCCGCCGCCTTCGTTCGCTCGCCTGCCGACGCCGCAAGCGCCTCCGCCGCCGCCGCCTTCCCTGCGAGCTCCCTCGCTTCCGCCTCAGCCGCGCGCGCCGTCTCTGCCCACGACGACACCTTATCGCCATTGACCGAGTCGCCCACGAGGTCGTCCGACTCTGCCGCCTGCTTGCGGAGCGCATCCGCGGCTCGCTCCGCGGCTTCAGCGTCCTTCTTTGCGCGTTCTGCCCGTCGCGCCGCCACCTCCGCCTCAGATCGTGCCTCCTCAAGGGCGCGGTCAGATTCGCGCAGCGATCTCTTGAGGTCCTCTAAATCGCGGTGCTGCGACTCATTGTCCTCGCGCATACTCGCGAGCTTCGACTCCGTAGTCGCGAGTCGGGCATGGAGCGTCGCAGCGTCGATCTTGGTCGTCTCGGACGCCTCAGCGAGCTTCGCACCGTCGCGAAGCGCCGCTGCACGGAGCGATGACAGTTCGTCCGCGTCCGCCTGTGCATTTGCGAGGCGCTCGGCCAGATCGACCGCGCGGCGGCGCGTCTCTCGCGCGTCCGTCTCCGCCGCCACCTTCGCGCCGAGAGCCTCACGGAGGGAGGCCTGGAGCTCTCGCACGACAAGCTCGAGGCCAGAGGGGTCGCCCCTGGAGAGCGGGATGAGCTCAGAGGAGGTTTCCGACGGTGGCAACAGGACAGGGCCCGAAGCCGTAGGAGCATCAGCGGCCGCCGCGGCGTCCTCCGCCGCCCTAGACGCGGCCTCAATCGCGGCGGTCACGGAGGCGGTGGAAGAAGCATGCGCGGAGGGCGGATGCGGGGCCGCGGCGCGAGCCTCGGTCGCGGCGACCTCCGCGCGAAGCGCCGCGCCCTTAGTGGCTTTCTTCGCGCGATTCGCCTCGCGCCCCGCGCGGGTCTTCACGGGCGGCGACGAGCGCGCAACGCTCGATGCAAAGGGGGGCGAGCGAGAGGGACCGGCGTCGAGAGCGGCGCTACCGCGCTCGTCCTCGCGTGAGCCAGACGCGCCTTCCCCGGCGACGCGGAGGGTCTCCCCGAGCTCCCCCAGACGTTCCTTCGTCGCCTTCGCGGCCTTTGCGGTTCCGTCCGCCGTGTCTTTCACGATCTCAGCGCTCTCTTTGAGGGCGTCGTTCGCGAACTCCTTGAGCCCATCCTTGAGAGCGCGAAACATCGAGCCGCCGCCGTACGAGGAGGTGAGGCTCGCGCCGATCTGACAACGGCGCGCGGAGGAACCCCGAAAGGAGAGCTCACGTCGTTCGTCGGAAAACAAAAAAGAGGCCGGCGACGGAAACACGAAACTGTGCCTTGACCAGGGTCGTTACTGTACGGTATCACTAAACACCAGGTCTGACCAGTGGCGATTTACTTCAAACTATCGCAGTTTATTGCACTATACAAGTAGATACTTTTACTTGTTAAAATCGTCAGTTTTGCGTCACACCCTCTCTACCTGTACCTGCAGGTAGACAAGGTCCTGTCCTTAGGACCTTTCAAAACACAGACTCAAGCGAGGTCCGTCTCGGACGCGGCACCGCACTCGACGGGGCGAACGTCGAAGTCGACGGCGCGGCCGCCGCCCCTTGGTCGTTTTTCTTTTCCCCCTCTCCCGCATTTCACGCGAAGTCCGGAGAGATGGAGCAGGCGGCGCACTCGCTGGGCAAGGAGCTCTCGTGCGCGGTGTGCATGAGCGTGTTTCGCGACGCGGTGATGACAAAGTGCGACCACTACTTCTGCCGCGAGTGCATCCACAGCGCCCTGGGCGCGTCTCCCAAATGTCCGCTTTGTAACGCACCCGTCAAGCGCCGCGAGCTTCGCGTGGACGAGCTTATGCGTGGCCTGGTGGAGGGATACAAGCGCGTTCTCGTCGCGTGCGGCATCGCCAGCCCGTACTGTTCCCAGCTTCCGATCCGCGCGAAACCTGGGCGAGACCGCCCACCGCCTAAACCACCTAAACCGCCCGACCACGCCGCGCTTGAGCGCGCTGCGGGCAGAATTGCGATGCCCCCACCCCCCCCGCGCTTGCCTCCCGCGAAGCGCGCTCGCGTGAACCTCGAGCTCGGCGGCGCGTCCGTCGGCACTCTCATGAAGACGTGCGCCGCGCGTTCAAGAAAGGCTCCCGGTCCTCCAACTCCCCCTCACGTGTCTTCGTGGACGGACCCCGTGGGTGAGTGGGTGGTGTGCCCCTCCGGCCTCAACAAGCGCGATACAAGAGCACTCCGCCAGCTCGCCGACCGCGCGGGCAGCGCGTTCGAGCTCGCGGAGACGTTCGACGCGTCGCTGTGCACACACGTCGTCGTCACCGCCAGAGACAGCGATGCGGGCGAGGGCGCGGCGATGACGAGCGAACACCTCCTCGGCCTCGCCTCGGGCGCTTGGGTCGTGCATCCCGGGTGGGTTTGGGCGTGCCTCGCCCTCGGCGCACCTGCGCCAGAGGATGCGCACGAGGCGACCCCGGGCGCGCGGGCGCGTGTCAGAGGAGAAACCATGCCGCTTCGCGGTTATTATTTGTACCTTGCAGGACCGCCACCAGACAACGGCAGAGGGACGAAGGATCGCGGGTGGGCGTTCGAGCGAGAGATGATCCGCCTGATGGGTGGAAAGGTCCTTAGCGCGTTGCCCGGGGTGAGAAGAGACGCGCCAGATCCGGTGCCAGCGGGGGCGCAAAGCGAGAGCCCTGAGGGGGAAAAGGTTATGAGAGAACCTTCGAGCAGCGCCGTCACCGTGCTCGCGGCGTTCGAGCCCGGGGCGCGGGCGAGCGAAGAGATGGTGCGAGTCGCGAGCGGCGGAAACGCCGGAGCCCCAGTCAGTTTTAGGTGGGTGCGGGAGTGCGCGAAGCGCTGGCTCGCCGTCAGCATGGAGGCGTACGCGTCCGTCCGATAGAGAGGGCGGTGGACTTAGTTTTTAACAAAGGTTACCACATTGACCTGCTGGTCTCGTAACAAATTCCATCACAAATAGTGAAGATATCCATACCTCATAAGTCTATGCTTAGTGGTAGTGGTAATGAGCACAGACAACCTTGCGGTCGCGTAAGCTACTCAGTGTTCGCGGTGCTCTCTGGCGTTCGTCGGGGTCGGACGATGGGTCTCGCCCGCGTCTTGCTCCTCGCGACGCTTGCGTCGTCGTTCGCGGCGTCCGCGGGGGGCGCCTCCGAGCGCGAGGGCAACTCCGAGGAGCGGTTGATTGGGTGGCTCGGCGAGGTGGAGCGCCCGCCGGCGTCGGGTTCGAGCTCCGGTTCTCGCTCGGACGCCACGGCGGGCGATGCCTCGCTCGCCGCCGCGACGCCTCAGCGCCGTCCGTGGATCGAGCAGATCTCAACAGCTCCACGAGCGTACGTCTGGCACGGTTTCCTAACCCCCGAGGAGTGCGCGCACGTGATCGCGGCGGCGGAGCCGCTCGTGGAGCGATCCGGCGTGATCGACTCGAAGACGGGCGCTCCGGCGTTCGACCCGATCCGCACCTCCTACGGCGCCTTCCTCCCCATCGGGTACGATGAGGTGATATCGCGCATCGAGCAGCGTGCCGCGGAGTGGGCGATGATCCCGGTCGGGCACCAGGAGCAGCTCCACGTCTTGCGATACGACGTCGGTCAGCAGTATAAAGACCACTGGGACGCTTTCGACGCGGGTGTCCGCGACAAGATCGACTTCGGCAACGGCCGTCAGAGACTCGCCACGATCCTAATGTACCTGAACGACGTGGAGGAGGGCGGGGAGACGGTCTTTCCGCATGATACCGCGCGCTGGTCCGAGACCGCGGACCGAACGGGCGGCAACCTTGGTGAGAGCGGGTGGTCCGAGTGCGCGAGCCGGGGCCCAGCGGCGCGACCCGTGAAGGGCGACGCCTTATTGTTTTACGACTTGGATCTCAAGGGCGACTTCGACAAAGCCGCGCTGCACGCGGGGTGCCCGGTTCTGCGCGGGACGAAGTGGACGGCGACGAAGTGGATTCACGAGATGCCGTTCCACAACCCGAAGTACATGCCACCCCAGTGCGCGGACGCGACAGATACGGCGGCGCAGTGTCCAGGGTGGGCAGCGGCGGGAGAGTGCGACGCCAACCCAGAGTTCATGGTCGGGAAGGGCGTTGCGGTCGGAAGCTGCGTCGCGAGCTGCTGCGGCGGGGACGGCTCGGGGCGGATCGCGATGGATCTGGAAAAGGCGGAGGAAGCGACGCGAAGCGTCTGCGATTTGTGCCAGACGAAACGAAGAGAGGGCGCGAGCGAAACAAACCAGAGCGGAAAGTAAAATGGGAGCGGCCTGCGCGAACGATGCATCATCCGCGACGAGTCGAAAGACGCGGCCCGCGATGTCGCGCATCGGTATCACGATCGCATCCCCCTTTCAACGTCTACGAAGCGACTTTCGCGCCTCCCTCCCTCGTCACTCTTCACACTGGGAGAGACTGCGCTGAGCCCGCGATGGTGGTGACGATACTCTTCACCCCGGGGAGGGAGAGGAACGTGCCTATCACGGGTAGACGTTTGAGGAAGATGAGCACGGTAGGGAAAAACGAGCTGAACAGCACCAAAAACCCATACCCCTCCACGCACATCCCCACGAACGGCCACCCCAGGAACACCAGGGCGACACCGCCCATGAACGCTGCCGTCCCCTTGGCGTTGCGTCGGAAGAATTTGTACGTGCGCCTCGGGCCGATGGTGAGGGTCACCCCCGTGAGGAACAGGATGTTTCCCATCGACAGAAGCCCGCGGTCGAAGAAGAGCATGATCCCGAGGAATGAAAACAGCATTCCGAAGGCCGTCAGGCCGATGCCGATCTCTGAAGAGGAGCGCGGGAGGAGGGAAACCGTGGAGGCGTCAGGGCGACCGAAGGCCGCGGGGAAAAACTCGCGCGACGGTGGTTGTCGACGTTGGGGGTACAGTGATGCGGGGCGTCATCGGCCCGGCAAGTGCGACGCGGGAAGGGGACGCACTCTGCTTGTCGTCCATCATAGTGCGCGTCTCTCCTGCGGGCGCCGCGGACCGGCGAGGCGCTGGACTGAAGATGGACTGATCAGCCACAGACCGTTGCCCTGGAAGAAACCGCCGGGAGTTCAAGGTTCTACTGGTAAAGGTACTCGTAGACGTATTTTACTTGGACCTGTCTGCCTGTTGCTGCCGCGAGCGCGCAGAGACATAGGTGCACACTACAGATACTACAAGTACTGGTACTTTCGAAAGTAGATGGTTTATGAACTGGCAGAAACATAGGTCGACAAGTAGTCTATCAAATATGATATCAGACTGTCGTATCTCACTATCTAGTCTACTTTTATAGACTACCGATCCGAGAGAGAGAAGTTGAAAGGTGCGACAAAGTGAGTTGGCGACTGCGAGACAGGTCAGCAGCCGTGCCGCATTGTTCGCGCCCACATCGCGCTCGACCACCTCTCCAACACTTCCTGAGAAATGTCTCTCAACGAGAAGAAGGATGCTATTCAGGCGCATGCCGAGGGCTTGATCAAGCGGGGCAAGGACAAGCTCGACCAGGTCCGCGTCGCGCGTGACCTCCCGCGTCGCCCGATTTCGATCGTCTAATAAGTCCCCTTTCGTCGGAGGGTGGATTTTGTAGATCACGCGGTTCCAGCGCGCCGCCCCATGGATCGCTTGTCTGACGTTCCCCTCCCCGTGAAACGAACCGTTCCCGCGCGCAGTACATCCGCATCGGCCCCCCGAAAAAGGTTTCGGTCAAGCTCCAAAAGGTGCGCCCCGCCCCCCTTCCCCCATCACAACATTATATCTCGACTATGTGATCGACGCGGTTTCAGTGCATAGTCGCCTTTCGCGACACTTCTCGCGAGTGATTTTCTTTTTCCTCTCGACGCACCCACACGTCCAGATGCGCCTCTCCCTCCTCGGCTTACCTTCCTTCTGTTTCCTTCCTTCCAGAACATCGACATTCGTACGCCCATGATGCCCTCCCTGCGTTTCGTTTTCGGCACGGAAGGCGAGATCGATACCCAGGCGTTGAAGATCAATTACAAACCAAACTGGAAATGTGCCATCACCGAGACGTGGTTCCATGGCCAGATCCAGATCAACACCAACAAAGATGAGGTCAAGTACGAGAAGATCTTTGACCTCGATTCGATCCATCTCAAGGTGCATGCAATGTACGATTGGGGGCACAAGATGCCTCACTACGGCTTCAAGGTCGTCACCTCCTCCGGTATCACTGCCCCTGCCAACGCCAACGGCTTCTCCATCTGCAAGAACATCGAGAAGCGCGTTGGCCCCATGGACGTCAAAGCGGAGATTGAATCCTCCCTCGATATGGGAGAGTCGATGTATAGCGAAGAGGCTGGTAAGTACGTAATGGCCCCGGCTCACCTCGACATCAACGCGTGCAAGCTCATGTTCACCCTGTGAGTGACATGAGCCGCACCGCAGAGGGTCCGACGAAGTTCCAGGAGAAGCGTATTTTTATGCAGATGTCACGATGAGACGCGCGCGTCTCGTCGATTTCGGCGTACAATCCGTTTAAGAATATTGATATCGCCCTCGCGACGACGGAAGGTGAAAGAATATTACCAGTATCGTTCCTCGCCGGCGCTGCGGAGCGATTTCCGGCGCCGCTCTCCCTCTCCTCTCTCGCAAATTCCGTTGGCGGATCAGAATGTTCCCGCGAAGAGCTTCTTGACCTCTCCCTTTTGCTTCTCCGTGAGCTTCTTGGGAAAGTCCACCTCGTACGTCACGACGAGGTTACCGAACTTTTTGTGTTGATTGTGCACGGGCATGCCCTCCTTGGCGATCGTCTCCACGAGCCCCGGGGTGGTGATCCCGTCTCGCTTCACGCGCACCTCGCGTCCGTCGAAGTGTGTGAAGGCTTTGTCGAATCCTGCGAGCGCCTCAACAAGATCGACACGGAAGGTCATGTGCAGATCATTCCCGTGCCTCTCGAAGCGGTCGTCCTTCGCCGTTCTGACGCGAACGCGGAGGTCGCCGGGCTCACCGTCCACTATCGGCTCGCCCTCCTCGAAGAATAGCATCTCATGCCCGTCTGGCGCGCCGGGTTCGATCTCAATCGCGATCGTCTCGCTCTCCCTCCCGAGCTTCACGTTGGGGCATTCCTCGCACTCCTCCTTGGCGTACTGCTGGAACATCCCCGGCCCGATCTGTTTCGTCACCATGCGCTGCTTGCAGTTGCATTTCCGCTTGCCCTTGGCGGGCTTGATCACGCTCTTGTCGCGCGCGACGCGAATCACGCGGCCGAGGTAGAGGTCTCGTATGGACACGTCGAGATCAATGACGAACGAGTCGCCCTTCGGCGTCTCCGGCTCCTCAGACCCGCCGCCGAAGCCGCCGAAGCCGCCGCCGAAGAACTGGGAGAAGATGTCGTTCCCGCCGAAGCCGCCGCCGCCGCCGCGTCCGCCCTGCTGCGCGTGCTGCTTCACACCCTCCTCGCCATGGCGATCGTAGATCTGTCGCTTCTCCGCGTCGCTCAGCACCTCGTACGCGTTGCCGATGTCCGCGAACTTGCTCGCCGCCTCGTCGTTCCCGGGGTTCTTATCGGGGTGATACTTCAGAGCCAGCTTGCGGTAAGCGCGCTTGATCTGGTCGTCCGACGCCCCGCGATTCAGGCCCAGGGTCTTGTAATAGTCCGCAGCCTGCGCGACCACCAGGAAGGCGAGCAGGAGCACGAACGCGAGGCATCGCGCGGCGACCGAACGCGTCGCCATCGCGGAGGGGTTCAGGGAACGACGCCGCCGCGCGATCCGAAGGCACGAAGAACGCCTGAGTGCGCGACGCGGAGCGCGACACCGATCTCTTTGGACCTCTACCGATCGACGTGGACGACGCGCTTTCACTCTGCGCGCAGACGATCGAAAACTCACGAAGAGGAGCGGCCGCGCGGCGCGCGCATCCTGGACCGCCAGTTTGAGGCGCCGCTCAATACCAGTCATGAGTGTCGACGCACGTAGTCGTCGCTCTCAGAGACGCGGCGCACCTCGGCATCGATGGCGCCGAGGCGTGGCCCGCTGGCGGCGCCTCGTCCCGCGCCGTCGTTCGCTTCTTCCGGCAGCGCCGATCGCGCGCCCCTGCTCGAGCCAGGGGGCTGGGATCGTCCCGACGAGGGGGAGTACTCGACTTCGGACGGGGCGAACAACGGGGATGAGGAGCTTGACCCCCTCGTGCCTCTCCTCACGTCCCCCTTGGGGGAGCCGACCTCCGGCGGGTGCTGCTGCGCCCCGCTCGCTTCGTGTTGGGAATCGTGTGCGCGTTTCGGCAACTTCTGTTTCTTCTTCACCGTGTGCACGGCCTCTCTCATCGCCACCGCGGCGACGGCGTCGGTGTGCGTCGCGGACACGGGTCTCATTGCGGGCATTTACGTCTGGCTGGCGCCCGAGTTCAGGATCTTGAAGCCGCAGACTGGGTTCGCGTATCACTTCAACCACACCGTGAACGACATGGTCTGGTCCAGCTGCGCCAGAACGCTCGTCGCGATCGTCTCCCACGCCTTCTCGACGCGCCAAAACCTCTACCGCCCTTACCTCTGGGCGTCCATTTTTACTGCCCTGGGCTGCGGCGCGCACGTCGCCATCAAGGCGACGACGTTCGATTACCACCACTGGCGCCGCCGGCCTGGGGCGCCCGGGTGGGTCCAGGACACGTGGGTCGCCCCGTTGATGTTCGCGGTGACGCTCGTCGCGTGCACCGCACACGTCGCGGTCGCACTCTCCATGCGCGTCCACGCGGCGAAGATCAACGAGAGGCAGAGGAAAGCGAGGTTGGGGCTGTTGGGGTATCTCGCCGAGAGAAACGGCGACGCCGGCACTGTCGGCGACGCCTCGGAGCCGGGCTCTCGCTGCCCTCCGCTCCACACCCCGGGCGCTCCCTCTTCCACGGTGGCGCGCGCTGGCGTCGCGGAGGTGAAGATTGACTCGTCCTCGTCCGCCTCGGATTCGAGGGGTTCGTTCGAAGGCGAGGTCCCGGCGGAGGCTCTGGCCGACCCAGACAGCCGCTTCGTCGACCTTGGCGGGGTGAGGCATCACTACAAAGACGCCGGCGGCGACAGCGATGCACCCTCCTCCGCCGCGGTTGTTTTCGTGCACGGGTTCGGCGCGGGCGTGTTCGCGTGGCGTCGTGTCGCCCCGGCGTTGGCGGCGGCGACGGGCCTTCGCGCGGTTGCGATGGACCGGTGCGGCTTCGGGCTCAGCGGTCGGCCGGCGAGGGGAGAATTTCCCGAGGACCGCAGCCCATACGCCATCACTGCGCAGGCAGAGGCAGTGGAGGAGCTCTGCGTTGCCGTTGGCGTCGAGCGCGCAGTGTTCGTGGGGCACGCGGACGGGTGCCTCGTCGCGATGCGCGCCGCCGCCAACGGGTTGGTCCCGGGGCGCCGCGTCGTCACCGCGGGCTTGGTCCTCTTGAGCGCGGATGCGAGGCTCGACGCCGCCGTGCCGGAGCCCGTGCGGCTCTTGTTAAACACGAAGCTCGGGATGAGCATGCTCCGCCCGCTGCTTCGTTCGGAGATCGGGGAGGTTGCGAACCGGAGGGCGTGGAGAGACGTCTCGAAGCTGACGCGCGGGGTCCTCGCGCTGTACAAGCGACCGTTGTGCGTGGAGGGATGGGACCGGTCGTTGATGGAGGCGGCGCGCACGCGCCAGGGCATGACGCAGAGGGACGTCGCGGAGTGGCTCAGGGCGCTCGAAGATGTGCCGACGCTGATGGTGACGGGGGCAGACGACGTTGTCGCCCCGCCGCGGCGCGCCGTCGCCGCCGCCGCGGAGCTGCGGCGGTGCCACCTCAAAATCCTGCCGAGGTGCGGCCACCTGCCGCACGAGGAGGCGCCGAAGGAGCTCCTGGAGGCACTCGCGCCGTTCGTCAGGGAGCGGCTCGCGCGAAGCAGGGAGGGAGAGGGAGAGGGAGGAGGCGACGAGAGACAACGGGCGACGTGAGGGACGGCCGACGGCAAGACAGAGACGGTCGGGCCCTCCGCCGCGGAGAGGGGCCCGTTAGGTTGTACCATTACGATACGCTTTTCGCGCTCACTGGGGTCGACCGGCGACGGAGACGAGGTTGATGCAGTAACGGTTGCCCTTCGAGTCGGGGAGGTTGTGCCCGAGGTGCGTGCCGGCGGTGGAGACGGCTTCGCCGTCCTTGAGGCATCTGACGTTCTCCCACACAACCTCGGCGTCCCTGAAGCTCGGCCAGCCGTGTGACTTGGACTCCTTGAGGAACTCCTCCATAGACCGACCGCGAGGGGCGATGAAGAGGGGCTTGCCGGTGACGGAGTCATAGTACGTCGTCTCCCCCTCGCGGTCCACCTCGGCGAGGAAGTTGGTGGCCTCCCAGTACCCCGCGTACTCGGCGTAGTGGCGGTTGAAGGAGCAGATCTTGTCCGCGGTCTTCCACTCGCAGTTCCAACGCAGGTTCTCCTGCACCGGCGTCTCGGTCGTGCCGTGCGCCTTCTGGGCCATGACCTCCTCGCCGCACATGATGGGAAGCTTGACACCGTCGGGTACGGGCGCACCCTTGCACCCGTCGCTCAGGTTCAGATCGCCGGAGGAGGCGCGGATGGCGAACGAGCCGCGAGAGGCACTAGCGCCCATCTTGCGACCAGGCCTGGAGATAGGAATGGCGATCGGGAGGGTGCGGGGCGTGCGCGCGCGTCAGCGAGGACGCGGAAGAGGAAGAGAGGCGCGTGGAAGACGCGGGCGGCGCGGGGCGTGACCCACCTCGAGAAGGGCGCGGCGGTGGTGGCGCGAAAGGAGGTGAAAGCTCTCATCGGCGTGGCGCGGGGCGATGTGCGTCGACGTCACCGACACTGCCACTTGGCGGCACTCCGGCCGATGAATCCCTCGGAAAATCAATGGGCAGTGCTTTCCACCCCACTCGGCCGTCTGCGTTCCCTGGACGCACTCCCGTCGACGCGTCCGCATCGATTACCCCCACCTCGCGCGATGCCTTCCCTGATGACACGCGTCCTCGCGACGCCTCGGTCGCGCTTCGCGGTCGCTCGCTCGCCTCGCCCCGACGGCGCGGCCCGCGCAGTCGTCGCGCGAGCCGCCCTGCCCGAACATCGCGAGCGCGCGGACGCTCGCGCCGCCCCTCCGCTCAACCGCCGCGCCGCGGTGCTCGGGACGCTCTCCGCGGCCGCCGCGGCCGCGGGGACGCTCACCTTCCCCCGCGTCTCTCTCGCCGATGATGCCGCGGATTCGTCCCCCGCCGAACCTCCCTCCCCGCCCCCCCGCCGCGAACGCAAGCGCGTGATCGTCACGGGCGCGAACTCCGGCATCGGCTTCGACGCCGCCGCCAAGCTCGCCGCGAGCGGCAACGACGTCGTCCTCGCGTGTCGTACCGAGGCCAAGGCGCGCGAGGCCATCGCACGCATCGAGGCGGACGCCTCGAGCGCGGGCGTTGCCCTCCCCTTACGCGGCGCGCTGATTCCCGCCGAGTGCGACCTCTGCGACCTGTCAAGCGTGCGTCGCTTTGCCGACGCCGTCTCCTCGAGCGGCGCCCCCGTGGACGTCCTCGCGCTCAACGCCGGGATCCAGTATGCGGGCGACCCTGTCGTGCACCGCACCCGGGATGGGTTCGAGATGACGTTCGGGACGAACCATCTGGGGCACTTCTTGCTCGCGAACCTTCTGCTTCCGACGATGGAGCGTTCGTTCGCCACAGCGCCTGGCGGGGCGCGCCCTCGTGTCATCGTCACTGCGAGCGAGGTGCACGACCCGAGCAGCCCAGGCGGGAACGTGGGCCTGGGCGCGGGTTTGGGTGACCTCGCGGGGCTCGAGCGCGACGGCGCGGCGTTCGAGATGCTCGGTGGCGGCGCGTACGACGGCGACAAGGCCTACAAAGATTCCAAGCTGTGCAACGTGCTCTTCGCCAAGGAGCTCGAGAGGCGGCTGGAACGCGCCGGCTCGCCCGTCGTCGTGAACGCTTTCGGCCCGGGCCTGATCACCAGGACCGGCTTCTTCCGGTACCAGAACCCGCTATTCGTGAAGCTGTTCGACTTTGCCACTAACGATATATTCCACGTCGCGGAGACGGTGGACGGAGGCGGGGATTGCCTCGTGTACATGATCCAGAGCCCGGAACTGGAAGGCGTGGGGGGAGTGTATCTGAACAACGGCATCGCGCCCGGGGTCGGGAAGACGGGGCACAAGTTTGAGATCGGTGAGGTGTCCGAGGAGGGGAGGGACGAAGTCGAGGCCGCGGCGCTATGGAAGGCGAGCGAAAAGCTCGTCGGGCTCGCCGCGTGAGGAGGGGGAGGATGGAATCGAAAGTCGAGAGGAAGGAATGCGCGGCACAGAGAGAAACTTTCAGCAGTGCAAGGTTCTCATTTCCCAGTTGAACTTTGTACTGGTACTGTATGCCTTCAGAAGATCCGGCGCGCCAGCATGACCCTTCCCGGGCGGGGCAAGAAGCCCACGTCGCGGTCCGCGGAGGGGCGCGCCGCCGAGGATGAAAAAGAGGAAGATCCGCTCGTGATTTCGAAACTAGGGGACATGGCGCACGTGAAGCGCGTGTTCGACGAGACCATCGTCGGGGTGCGCGCGCGATCGTCCCTCACCCGCGCCCCTTGCTTTCTCCTGGCTCCGCTCTCCCCGTCGTCGCCCTCCACGTCTCGTCCGCCCGTCTCTCACTCTCGCTCGCCTACCCCGCTTCCCCCTCGTCGTCGCGCTCCCCTCCCTCTCCAGGCGGTGTTGGACATGGGTTACGACGAGCAGCACGCGGTGACGCACGTCAAGATCTTCCTCGGCCTCGTCACGATCGCCTTCGCTCTGTTCGCTCAGTTCTACCCCACGCCATTTCCTGAAAACGCGCGCGTCCTGGCGGTGTGCGTCGCTGGGTACGGTCTCTTCAACGCGCTTCTCCAGGCTTTCGTCACCTTCGTCGAGTGCGGCGCGATCCTGTTCACGAAGCCCAAGCATGGGGCCGGCCGCGCCGCGGCGAAGGGGCTCGCCGTGCGAACCAAAATGCCGAGGTTCCAGGAAGTGTACACGATGACAGTGCACGCGGGGGGGAAGGGCGCCAAGGCGCACGAGTGCGCAGAAGCGGCGGTGTCAGTCTGCGACTATGTCTACGAGGATGGCGTCGTGGACGAGGATAAAATCAGGGAGCTCGCGGAGGATGTCGTGCGAAGGTTCGAACGTGGAGAGTTTGGGAGAGTGGGTGAAGGCGACAACAAGCGCGAGTGATCGAGACGCAGTGTGCATGAAATTTTTAACGAAGTCGGGCACGTCACTGCCAGAATTTGACCTCAAACGCAGCCACAGGATGTTTGACGGGACTCAGGACTCCAACTCAGGAACCGTGGGTGATCTCCCCGCACACCTCGCGCACGCGCGCGCAGGGCTCGCGCCTCAGGATGTCTTGTCTCGTAGGCACAACCCGCGCGGGGCCGCTCGGGCGTCGCGTCGAATCTACGCGTCGGACGCGATCGCATCCTCGCGCGCGCGCGGTCGTCGCCGCCTCGCGCCGCGGCGAGGACGACGAAGGCGGCGCACACGCGAGACTCGCGCCGTCGCGCGCGCGGACCCGGCTCGCGTCACGCGACGACGCGTCGTGCTCGCGCGTCGAGCGGTCCGCCGTCGACGTGCAGTACGACCCCGCCCCCGCGCCCTCGACCTCGTATCTGCGCCCCGAGACGCTTGTCCTATCCGCGGTGGTGATGAACGCCGCGTACGCCACCGCCGCCCTCGCGTACGAAGGCTACGACGGCATCGGCGTCCCCGACGACGAGGCGACGCCGCTGCAGAACGCGTTTGGACTCGTCTTCACCGTGTTCTGCGGCTGGTACTTCCTGCGCGTCGTGAAGAAGCGCGGCAACCGCGCGAAAGAGTTCCGCGTCGCGAACACCCTGCCGGTGCGCCCTCTCCCCCACACCCGCACGCTCCGCGTCGTCGCCGTGTTATCGACGCCACCAGCGTTAAAGGATGTGTGCGCGATTCCACGGGACATCTTCGCGTATTTTTCCCCCACGCCCGCGAACACCTCCCACCCTCCCTCCGTCCATCACTTCGCCTCCTCTCCTGACCCGTCCTTCTCCCCGTTCCCTTCATCTCCCGTTACGACTCGTCGCGCAGAAAGAGGAGCGCGAGGCGCGCGACGCCGAGCAGCTCGCGAAGGCGAAGAAGCTCACGGCGCGGCAAGCCTTTGTGGGCGGGGTCACCGGGTTGGGCATCGCGTTCGTTCTGTACGGGCTTACCCAGCAGATCGTGGGCGCGATGGATGGGAAGGCGGTGCCGGAGAACTATCAGGCGCGGCAGATTTCCATTACCGTGCGCACGATTGTCTCCGGCCTGGCGTACCTCGCGACGTTCGTGTACGCTGCCAACGGCACGGGCCTCGTTGCCCTCGCCGCACAAAAGTGGCTCGACAAACTCACGGGCGCGGACCTCATCGATGAGGCGGCGGCGCGGTGGGAACGAAACGAAATCGACGGGGAGGAAGAGAAGAAGGAATAGAGAGGAGAGACGGGCGTGACATCGAGAGAGGAAGGCGGCGAGAAACGTCGAGGGAGGAACGCGGGGTGGTAAAGGAGGCCCCGGTGTGCGAATCTCCTGATGAGACTCGATTTCGTCCGATTTGAGTCGAAGGTAGATTCGGTCAGGATCAGTCGGATCAGCTGACAAATGTGCCCGGCGGATCCGTGACCGTTTCCGGATTCGTGACACGAAAGTCAACGCCGAAACGCGGCTCGGGCGGCGCGTACCGACGCGACGCAGCCGCCGCGCCACAACACGCGTCGCTCACGCAGCCGTCGCGTGTCGCGTCGGACGCGTTTGCGCACGCCGAGCGGTCGCCGCCCGTCCGTCGCCCGGACGAGCGCTCAGGGTTCGACCGAGACACGCGAGCCAAGACGCGCGCGTCTCGTCTCGTACGGAAGTACATTTGATTCTCCGAGAGAAACGTCCGCGACCGCGGACGACGAGAAGATGCATCAGGACCCGCGCTCGTTAGCGCAGTCGCGAGAGCAGCGCGATATCGCAGCCCTACGCATCGCGGTGCGTGACGCGCGCTCAATGGAATGCGTGGTGTTGCGACCGCGTTTGTTCCGATCCCATTGGCGCCGCCGTCGTCCGTCCCCCTGCCCCGAAACCTGCGTTCCTTACGCCGAATTCCGCGATTTCCCTCCCCACCACTTCCCCCCCCATGCTCGACCAGGAGGGCGAGCGAAGGGTACGCTACGCCGAGCAGGAGAACGTGGGCAGCCAAAACCAGATGTCTCAGCCCGATCCCGACGTCGCCCCGCACGAGCGTCGTCCAATCCAGCGCGGTATGTCCAACGCGCACAGCTCTAAGTACGCGGTGAACGGGGTGGAGTCCAACTACGACGTGGACAAGACGGAAGACATCCCGCAGCGCTCCAAGGCGAAGCCCCCTGCGGATTTCGGTCACCCGCGCGGGTTCGCAGAGGACCCCGTCCGTGAGGGCTGCTACAGCAACTTCGGCAAGGGCGGCGTGCGACACTACCGCAAGCGCCAGGTGGGACCGAGCGCGTCGCAAGGCAACAACCTCAAATTCAAAGAGGGCGGGCTCGAACCCGACGCTGGGGACATCCGCTACGGCCATCAGTGCACCGGCATGGGCACCAAGTCCCCTGAGGGTCCAAACCAGCGCCGCGTCCCGTACCTAGCGCAGAGGCAGGAGAACTTCCGAGGCTGCGGCCCTCTTCCTCCGGAGCCCGTCTCGGTGAAGATCCCCCCGCAGTACAGCAAGCACGCGCCCTTCGCGGACCACTTCAAGGACACGGAGTACTCCGTGACGACGCACAATCAGGTGTTTGGCGTCGGCGGCGAGCGCAAGCATGTCGAGCCGGAGGACCCGAACAAGAACCCGAAGGACACCTCGCACTTGTTCCGTCGCCCGGAGTCCCCGCCGCCCCCCCCCGGGATCGAGCAGGAGTACCGTCGCTCCCTGGCCATGGGCGAATACAGCGGGCAGCTCTCCCCGCGGGATCGATCGAAAGACCCGGCGTGGGGGTGGAACCCCAAGCCCCGGGGTGCGGACGATCCCATCCCGGACGTCATCGGCACGCACGCAAATCACACGGCGGGGCAGAAGCACCGCAAGCGGACGGTGGAACCGAGGTTCCAGGAGGGGGATTTCGCCGGCGCCAGTACGAACCGGATTCGGGACCGCGTCCCGAGCAAGGCCATGATCGAACCGGAGTGGAAGGTGAAGAACACGTTCGCAACGGTTGGCGTGACGCCGCGCGACCTCAACCCCAACATGGGCCTCGAGCCGGAGGATCCGCGGTATCGGTTCGAGGACGCGAGGCGGTCAAAGCCGAAGCCCGCGCACTTCGCGGGGGCGATATCCGATCCGAACTATCAGATCAACTGCAAGAAGCTATACCCACCACAAAGGGACGCGCACCACAGAGACACCTTCGACACGGTGGGCGTGACGCCCGAGGCGATGGGCGTGCCGCCGGAGCTTCAGGCTGGGGGGCTGAAACTGCCCAAGCCGCCTGTGCCCGTGGACCGAGGCGCGGGGGCGTCGAGCGAAATGATGGCGGGTCACCGCGTGGGGAAGCGCGTGACGCAGCAAGGGATCAACGAGCGCACGAAGAACACGTTCGAATCCGTGGGAAGCGCGATGACCTTCACGGACGACAGGGGGAGGCCGATGGGAGAGCCCGTCCCGGACCCCAGGACGCGGAAGATTTACGACCCATTCTGATGCAGACGCGGCGCTTGTCGACGCGGCTTCGCGAGTCTCGGAGACAGACGAGTGAAGAAGAGAGTAATATAAGGAGCGGAAGCGACAGGGACGGAGCGAGAATGCATCGATGCGTGAACGATCGCGCGCGCGAGCGAAGCCGCCCGATGTAATCCATCAGCGACACATCAGATCCACAGCAGACCCAACGCGCGGCTTGCAAAAGGCAGAATATCGCTGCGCACGTGCGCATCCGAGTGACAAACAGACTAGTCTACGCATTCATAGACTAGGCTATCATCGGAATCGTGCCGTCGTCAACATTTGATCGCGCCGACTTCGATGGCGCGCGCGTGTGATTCGTCGGCGAGGCGCAGCCCGTCACTCAAAACAGTCACTTGCAAACGTGCTCGAGCAAGTAAGGGCGGCAACGGGGGTCGGCGAGTTCCAACGTTAACTCGTCCCACGGGCACCCGTTCTGATGCGCCCACTGCAGCACTTCCAGGTGCCCTTCCTTCGCCGCGGCATTGCACGTCCTCGCATTCCACGGGCACCCGTTCCGACGCGCCCACTGCAACACCTCCAGGTGGCCTCCCCCCGCCGCCCGCGCGCACGTCCCCGCGTTCCACGGGCACCCGTTCTGATGCGCCCACTG
>MDSW01001979.1_pt1 | contig 28622 bp, 32 predicted proteins | sample 811171 | NCBI WGS metagenome assembly MDSW01 (sample SAMN05326641, study PRJNA326480) | marine metagenome | isolation source: seawater | place: Atlantic Ocean: North West | collected 2012 | reverse complement strand
CCTAGTCCTTACATAGTAAATCAACCTGTGATAGTACAAACACCAGGTAATGCTCCTTCTGCTCAACAGAGTGTTTTAGAATCTATATACGTTGCGAATTCAGCTAAAAGAACTGAACTACATCGTAATAGAACGTCTTCAAGCTCTTTTACAAATCCTGGAACAATAAAAAATTATATGCATGTTTCTATATTTGAAAATAATGATTACGAATACCTAGTATTACGTGTCAGAACTGATACAAATACTAATAGTACTAAATTAATTCAATTAGAATCAGGTCAAACAAATATGGGTACATCTGGTACTGGAACCGCATTGGTTCAATTTGGTTTTCCTCCAGGTTCTATACCTAGTTCATGGGCTATGGATGTCGGTCCTGTCACGGTGACATCATCTGGTGCAGGTTCAGGCGGTAATGTTACATTGTCTGATGGCGGTGCTCACCCTAATGCATCATATGATATGGGAAATGTAGTTAGTTTTAATGGTACTTCTAGTTTCGCAACCTGGGATGAGGGCTCTTCGTTTGGTATGATAGTAAATGCTAATGGTAGTTTGAGTTCTTTAACTGGTGCAGGAACTTATGTGATAGGTGGTGCTTTTCCTGTAAGATTTAGATTTAGACATTCAGACAATAGAGGCATTTTAACTCAAACTTATGCTATAAATATGTATAATCAATTTAATGTAACATACAATCAGTCACCTTCACCAGGAGGAGGATTTTCACCAGGGGGTCAAGTTCCCTTCGCAGACCTAAGGTAAAAGATATGAGTACTCAACAATCACAATGGCCGTTTATTACAACAATTCCGAGTTCAACTCAAAATGCTGTTAATGGTCAACAACAAAATCCATATCCAGCGATTCGTTTAGCGCCCTATTCTTTTCAAAACCCAGGTCCGTCAATTGTTCAGTCGCCTGTTGTTGTTCAATCTCAAATTCAACAAGATTATCGAACACCATTTACATATCAAAATACAGAGAACAGACAAACCATAGTTCAAGTTACAGCGCAACAACCTACACTCTATCAGACACAACAACCGATAATATATCAAGCTCGACAGCCTACTCCTGCTATAAGGCAAAATCCTGTCATATATCAAAACCCGATTATAGTTCAGTCGCCTGCTATTGTTCAAACACCTCAAAGAAATAGTTTTCAACAGAGAAATAGTTTTCAACAACCTTATAGAACTCAAACGCCATATACTTTTAGACAACCTTCAATTGTTCAACAAACAAATACAGGTACTAGACCAATTGGACAAGTTGCTAAAGTTAAAGCAGTATACGTCAAGACAGCAGTTGGTGTACAAAAAATTGATGAAATCTTTGTTAAAAAAGATAGTAGTACCGTTGAGAAAATACACCAATCAGTACCTACTGCTCAATTAAACAAATAATTAGCATAAATAGATAGCATGGCAGCTATATCAAACATTTTCATTGACCAAGGAACAGACTTTAGTGTGACCGTTGATGTCACAGATGCTAATGGTTCGCCATTAAATCTATCAGGATATACAGCAGCTTCTCAAATTAGAAAGTCATATGCATCATCTTCTGCTAGTGCAACATTTACAACTAGTATTTCAGAATCTTCAGGTCAAGTAACAATGTCTCTTACAGATACGCAGACATCTGGTTTAGCGGCTGGTCGTTATTTGTACGACCTAAATATAACAAGTAGTGCAAGTGTTACATCGAGAGTGGTAGAAGGACAAGTAATTGTAACACCAGGAGTTACGAGGTAATTATGGCAATTAAAGGTGTAGTAGGAAGAGTAGCAGGTATATCTGCTAGAGTTCAAGGACAAGGTAATGTCCGTGTAAAACAAGTTGCAATCGGCGATGCTTCATCAGCAGTTAATTTATCTGCTAAATCTATTCAAGAGTTACAAGATGTAGATGCAACAGAAACAGACAAAGGTTTATTACAATATGACCAAGCATCTGACCAGTGGAGAACAACCACGGTCATAGATGGTGGAACGTTTTGATAATATAAATAATTTTATAATCAAGGTGTCATTCAGTGAGACACGACCCACATAGTGAGTGGACTGATACACGATGTTCTTTCTCGGATAGTGAAGAGAAATTAATTAATTAATTTTTATAATAACATAATAAATTTTTTTAGGAGAAAAAAATGGCAACGGTTATTCAAATCAAAAGAAGTACAGGAGCTTCCGCACCAGCAGTCTCAGACTTAGCTGAGGGCGAATTAGCGTATGTACAAGATAGGTCTAACGATGGTGCTTCTGCTAAATTGTATATAGAGTCTGTAGACTCAGGCGGCTCAGCTGCTATTCACGAAATCGGTGGTAAATACTATACTGATATCGTAGATGGTGCTGCTCCAACACCTGCTAACTTTGTAGTAGGTAATGGTTCATCAGCTGGTGCATCTATACAACTTAGAGAAGATTCAGATAACGGTTCAAACTTTGTTGCTCTTAAATCACCTGACTCAGTAGCAAGTAATTTAACATTTACTTTGCCTGGTTCAGATGGTACAGCAAACCAAGTTTTAGCAACTGATGGTTCTGGAACACTTTCATTCCTATCAACAACTTCAACACTTGCAGGTGCAACTGACTCAGATATTTCATCACCATCATCAGGACAGATTCTTGTTCATGACGGTAGTGATTCATTTGATAACGTATCACTTTCAGGTGACGTAACATTGGCATCAAATGGTGCCGTAACTATCGCTAACTCAGCAGTCGAAACAGGAATGATTGCTAACGATGCGGTAACTTTAGACAAAATTGCAGACGCTGTAATTATTTTAGAATCAGAAGGTATTGCATCTAACGATGTGGACACTGGATTCCCAACTGCAGCTGCTGTTAAAGACTATGTTGATTCTCAAGTAACAGCTCAAGACCTTGATTTTCAAGGTGATTCAGGTGGTGCTTTATCAATAGATTTAGATTCAGAAACTTTATCTATTGTTGGTACTGCTAATGAAATCGTAACAGCAGGTTCTGGTAATCAAATTCAAATTGGTCTTCCTGACAACGTGACTATTGGCGGTAACTTAACCGTTAGTGGTACAACTACAACCGTAAACTCAACAACCGTTTCAATTGCTGACCCAGTGTTTGAAATCGGTGATGATAGTTCAGATGACAACCTAGACAGAGGTATCAAATTTAAGTACAACTCAGGTGGTGCTAAAGTTGGTTTCTTTGGTATGGACGATTCAGATGCTAAATTTAAGTTTATTGCAGATGCAACAGACTCAAGTTCAACATTCTCAGGTTCATTAGGTAATGTTGCTTTCGGTAATATCGAAGGTTCAGGTCTTGCTCTTTCAGGTTCAATTACTTCAGTAGATGGTTCTGCTCCTACAGCAGGTCAGATACTAATAGGTAATGGTTCTAACGGAGATATGGAACTTGCAACATTAACTGCTGGCGAAGGTCTTGACGTATCAAATGCAGACGGTTCAATAACATTATCAGCTGAAGACGCTACAAGCACCAACAAAGGTATCGCAAGTTTTGCTAGTGATAACTTTACCGTAAGTTCAGGTGCTGTTACCATTACTGCTATCGATGGAGGCACATTTTAATTAGTGTTTCAAATCAATAGGAGGAAAATATGGCAACATTAATTCAGTTTAAAAGAAGTTCTACACAAAACTCAGTTCCCGCTATTAGTGATTTATCATTAGGAGAACTTGCAGTTAATACTTATCATGGTAGATTCTATACTGAGAAAAATGATGGTTCGGCATCAGTCGTAGAGGTAGGGTCAAATCCTTCTTCATTAACCATCAATGACGCTATTACTTTCCCAACTAGTGATGGTTCAGCAAATCAAGTATTGCAAACAAACGGAAGTGGTACATTATCTTTTGCATCACAACCAAGTTCAGGAATAGTTATCTTTAGATATACTATTACGAGCAATACAACCACTATAACAGGTAACGATGATGATAGTAACTCATTAACATATAATCCTGGTTCAGAACAAGTATATCTTAATGGTGTACTTTTAGAAGATGGTGGTGCTGACTATACGGCAACTAATAGTTCAACCGTCACTTTATCGGAAAATGCGATAAACGGTGACTTAGTAACTATAGTGGCGATAACCTCAGCTGCAAATTTAGTACAAGGGTTTTTTACCCAATCTACTTTTTCAGCAACAACAGCAGACCAAGTATTATCATCTAATGCGATTGCCAACAAGGGAATCAAATATGTGATAAATGCTACACATGCTAGTGCTGGTACACATGCAGCTGAAGTACTTTTAATTAACGATGGTTCGAATGCATATTTCGTACAATACGGCGATGTATTTTCGAGTTCATCATTGTTTTCATTGAGTGCAGATATTGATTCTGGTAATATGAGACTTCTCATTACGCCTGCCAATACTGCTACTACCGTGGATACATTTCAAATAAGACATAGTTAAGGAGATATAAGACATGGCATTATCAAGAGGATTTAAAATCGCTGAATTGATTCGTCATTTATCATATGACTCCACGAATGATGTAATTGTAAGTCAAAAGAAAACTCAAGACAAAAATAAGAAAAGTGGTGATGCAACAAAAACATCCACTGACCAATTTGCCTTAGATACTTTTGCACACGCAGACTTTAGAGCTGCTAGATACATCATTGCGATGTCAAGAGGAAGTGATTTCCATTCAACTGAAGTTGTGTTAGTTCATGACGGAAGTGCGGTAACATTAACTCAATATGGTACATTAAAAGACGCTAATTTAGCTACAATAGACGCTGATATCTCAGGTTCAAACGTAAGATTGTTAGTCACTCCAGCGAGTGCTACATCAACTATAATTAAGTTTGATAGAACCTTAGTAGACGCTTAAATAATAATTTACATTATTTTAAAGGGGGCATATCGCCCCCTTTTTTTTAATCTCTAAAAATCATAAATAGTACTATGGCAACAAAAGCGAAATTTTATACAGACCTAGGTTTTCAATCAGCATTATCTGCTCAAGTAGACGGAGATTTTACGGTTACAGGTAATTTAACCGTAAACGGAACAACTACAACGGTCAATTCATCTACTACTTCTGTTACAGATAGTATGTTTGAATTAGCTAACTCAAATACTTCAGCTGATACATTAGATATTGGAATATATGGTAATTATAACGATGGACTATCTGATGGTGGTGCAAGTGAATATACTGGTCTATTTCGTGATGCCTCAGATTCTACGTGGAAATTATTTGATGGATTAGAAGTTGAACCGACTACAAGTGTTAACATATCAGGAACAGGATATGCTTTAGCAGATTTACAAGTTGGTGATTTGAATGCTACTACATTAAATGTAACAAATTCTATTACAGGTGCTAGTATAGCATACCCTACAAGTGATGGTACAAATGGTCAAGTTCTTACAACAAACGGTTCAGGAACTTTAACATTTCAAGATGCTGGTGGTTTAGATAGTGGGTCAGTTACAACTACATCTACATCTATAACAAACTTAGATACTTTCTCAGCATCGTCTTCAAGAGGTGGAAAATATACAATAACATTGTCAGATTCAACTTCAGGTGTTTATCAAACTACAGAAGTGCATATAATACATGACGGAAGTGCATCAAGTATGTCACAATTTGGTACGGTATTACAAGGCGGAAGTAACGAACTTGCAACATTTTCTACAGATATAACTTCTGGTAATGTTAGATTGAGAATTACTCCTGCTTCAACAAATTCTACGAAAATTTCCTTTAAAAAAATTCTAATTGACGTATAGGACGAGACCTTAATTTACTAAATATTAGCATCAATTAGTCGTAAAAATAAAACTTTTATTTTTAAAGAGGATACACAAAAAAATGGCAACACAAAATTCATTTGTAATAGAGTATGGATTAACGGTTGGCTCAACCGAGGTGATAAACTCTTCTGGTAAATTACAATCAAGTGCAATTAGTGAACTAGATACAGATAATCTTTCAGAAGGTTCAACGAATCAATATTTTTCAAACGCAAGAGCAAGAGGCGCAATTAGTCTAGCATCTGGCGAATCAAACCTTTCATACAACTCTACATCTGGTGAGTTGTCTTTACCAACGGTGAACGGAGGCGAGTTTAGTTAAAAATGACAAGTAAAAATTTTATAATCAAAAACGGCCTTACCGTCGGAAACACAGAGGTCATAGATAGTTCAGGTAATATAACAGCAAGTGGTGTAGGTGCAGCTGTACAAGAAGCAATTGCTGATAAAATTGGTGGTATCATTCAAGGTTCAGGCTCAACAACCGTAACTTATGATGATGCAAATGATACAATTACCATTTCATCAACAGGAAAAACAGAAGAAGAAATACAAGACATAGTTGGCACTCAGATAGTATCAAATGGTTCACATACAGGTGTTTCATTTGTTTATGATGATTCAACTGATGGTGGTATAAATGCTACGGTTTCATTATCATCTTTTAACACAGGCAACTTAGATGAAGGTTCAAACTTATACTATACCGATGCAAGAGCAGATGCTAGAATCGCAGCTGCAAGTACAAGTGACTTATCAGAAGGTTCAAACTTATATTACACAGACGAAAGAGTAGATGATAGAGTTAATACATTAATCACAGCAGGTTCAAACATAACAACTACATATGATGACGCCGCTGGTACTTTGACTATCGCTGCTACAGAAGATAATCTTTCAAACAACGATACAGATGACCTTTCAGAAGGTACAACAAATCAATACTTTACTGAAGCAAGAGCAAGAAGTTCAATATCAGTTTCAGGCGACTTATCATATAACTCTACATCTGGTGTTATTTCATTTACAAACGATGCTGGTGATATAGAAAGTGTCACAGCAGGAGATGGTCTATCAGGTGGTGGTTCATCAGGAGCTGTCTCACTTGCATTAGATTTAAATGAATTAACAGACCAAGCAGTAGATGTCGCAAACGATAGTATTGCTATTATAGATGCAACAGACAATTCTACTAAAAAAGATTTAATTAGAGATGTTGTAACAGGTATCGCTGGTACAGGTCTTAGTTCATCTTCAGGTGTTTTAAATGTTTCATTAGCATCATTTGATACAGGCAACTTATCAGAAGGTTCAAACTTATATTACACAAACGAAAGAGTTGACGACAGAGTAAACGCATTAATCACAGCAGGTACAAATATTTCAACATCTTATGACGATGCAAACGGAACACTTACAATCAACTCTTCAGGTAAAACAGAAGAAGAAATCGAAGACATCGTTAATGGTTTAGTTGTCGGTGGAACAAATATCACATCAACATACGATGATGCAGCTGGAACACTTACACTTGCTGGTTTATCAGATTCAGATATCAGAGGTTTAGTATCTGCTACTGGTGATTTATCATACAATAGTGGTACAGGTGTATTCTCATTTACAGAAAGAACAGATGCACAAGTTAGAGGACTTGTATCGGTAACAGATTCAGGTGGAGATGGTTCACTTTCATATAATTCATCTACAGGTGTAATCACATACACAGGCCCTAGTGCATCAGAAGTAAGAGCTCATCTAAGTGCTGGAACTGGTGTATCATATTCAGGTGGTGCATTTAGTATCGGTCAGGCAGTTAATACAAATAGTAACGTTACGTTTAACAATGCAACAATTGATGGTAACTTAACGGTTAATGGAACAACAACATCAGTATCATCAACAAACACAACAATCGAAGATGCATTAATCGAATTAGGGTCAGGTAACTCTGGTGCTAACTCAAATGACCTTGGACTTATCTTAGAAAGAGGAAGTACAGGTGATAATGGATTTATGGGTTGGGATGAAAGTGCCGATAGATTTGTAGTTGCGACAACAACTGCAACAGGTTCTTCAACTGGTGGACTAAGTTTATCTGAAGCAAACTTTAGAGCAAATCAGATAACAACAAGTTATGCATCAAATAGTGGTGGTGTTGCAAGAAACATATATCAATCAACTTCTGCTCCGACTTCTTCAGATGGTGCAGTCGGTGATTTATGGATTTTATACTCTTAATCGAGTAACATATATATTATAACAGAGATTTAAAAATATGGCAACAGGTTCACAAAAGGTAAAAACACCATCGGGTTGGAATAGTACTAGAGGCGCTTGGGTTAAAACAGGCGCAAGTACTTGGAAAGATGCAGACCAAATCTACATCAAAACGCCTTCAGGTTGGAATAACGCATCTGGTCAAACAAGTGTTCAACAACCTTATCCATATATTGCAAATGCTCAGAATCCTGTAATTAGAAATAGACAAAATCCATATCCTTACATTGCAAATGCTCAGAATCCTGTAATCAGAAATGCTCAAGAGCCTAACATTAGAAGCGCTCAAGAGCCTAATATTAGAAATGCTCAAGAGCCTAATATTAGAGATGCAAGACAACCTGCTATATATCAAGTTGCCGTACCTTCTAGAAGTCCATTTACGTATCAACACAGGTCACCATTTACATATAGAAATCCGGTGAGTGCTCAAGAACCTAATATTAGAAATAGACAAACCCCATTTACGTATAGACACCCAGCATCTGCTCAAGAACCTAATATTAGAAATAGACAAACACCATTTAGATACCCAGCAAATGGTCAAACACCATTTAGATATCCTGCTAATGCAAGACAACCTGCTAGTTATAGAGCAAGTGCTAGACAACCATTTACATATCAAGCGCAATTTAGAAGTCCATTTACATATCGAGCAAGATATCCAGCTATTTACTCTTTTAGTTTTCGTGTATCACGTTCATTCACAGACCCACAAGCTGATGGACAATCACCGTACAGAGCATCGGCTCAACAACCTACGATAGCAAGAAGTCCGTTTAGATATTTCACACCGTCAAGACAACCGTATTTCTTTCAATTCAGCTCCCCTTTTGGAGGCTTTGGTGGCGGAGGTATGTTTAGATAATTATGAATAAGATAAGTAGGAAAAAAATATAATGCCATCAGGAAGAAGAATAATAGGTACAAGAGCATCGGGTCAACAACCTGGTTTTTCACCTGTCCCGTTTACCTATAACAATAGGCAACCTTTTACATATCCGCATTTTTATAGTGCTCGACAACCTGTTACAACACAGGGCAGTTATCAAGCAAGATATCCTGCTAACGCTCAACAACCTGTTCCTTATATTGCTAATGGTCAAACACCATTTAGATACCCAGCAAGTTATCGAGTACCATTTACATATAGAGCAAGTGCTAGACAACCATTTACATATAGAGCAAGTGCTAGACAACCATCAACGTATCAACACAGGTCACCGTTTACATATAGACACCCAGCAAGTGCTAGACAACCATCAACGTATCAACACAGGTCACCATTTACGTACAGAAATCCTGTAAATGGACAAGAACCTAATATTAGAGATGCAAGACAGCCTAATATAGTTCAACAAAGTAGAAACTATCAAATACCATTTACGTATCAACACAGGTCACCATTTACGTATCAACACAGGTCACCATTTACGTATCAACACAGGTCACCATTTACGTATCAACATAGAAGTCCTTCTACATATGCTAGACAAGGTCAGACACCAACTACGTATCAACATAGAAGTCCTTCAACTTATAGTAATATAGGTCGAACACCAGTGATACGTTGGGATAATGACTTGTCTAATCAGTGGCCAGGTTCTCCTGTGAGCGGATAAATAAGTTAGTAACGAACTAATAAAAATTTTATATTATGAAAAAAATTACGTTGAAAGAAGCCCAAGAACTATTCAAAGATTACGATTCAGAAAAATTTCCTAATTCCTTGACCGCTCATATTGGTCATTTTGATATTGTCAAAGATAATCAGATAGGTCAAAATAAAGAACAGACAATTGAAGTTTTACATTGGATATATGAAAATGTAACTAGTTATCCAAAAATTGTTAAATGGAAAGAAGTTAAAAAATTAGCTCAAACTGAATTGTCTCGTAACATTTATAAATTAAGTAGTTGGGGTAAACTTAAACATCAATCTTTTATCTACAACGCATTATTACCAAAAGTTTATACGTCAGAACCTGAAGTAGCTGCACCAGGTTTTTTGGGTTTTGGAACTAAGAACTTAAAAGATGAACACGATAACTTATCTCATTTATCAGATGACACAAAAAAAACAGATTTAGTGAAATCATCTTACTATCATGCCGCTAAGGCACATTGGTTAATGCATGACATAAGAAAAAACGGATTATGGAATAGACCACAAGGCAAAATCTATAAAGATGGAGACAATCGTTTTAGACTTATGATGCATCCAGGTTCTGTTCGTTCTCAGGTTATTGAAATGTTAGATGATGATAATTTAGAACTTATGATTTATGATAAACATAATTTATTTCCAGATATACAACCTACTACTCTTGAGTTTATGCTTGATGAAATAAAAACAAGAATTTCAGAAATAGAAGAGAACGATGCCCTTTCACGTAAGTTACATACAGATGTTTCTTTTCATCTTTCAGCTGGAGGATATATCGAAATGAGTTCATCTTTAGCACATATGCACAATATGGATTTTAGAACTGAGGTTTATAAATTTAATAGACAAGTGACAGAATTAACTTCAGGCAAACCAATTACAATCTATGTTGGTTATGATAGTAGACATGAAAATATATCTGAACAAGCAAAAAGAATAATTGATTTAAGAATAGCACAAAGTCTCGGTGGAGGAGACATAACGGACCTCTTCAAGTGGTTTAAACCTGAAGTTAAGTTATTAGATGTTTCAAAAATACCAGAGTATTCAAGAGAATATGCAAATCAGTCTACTGAATTCACTTATAGTAGATTTTTGATTCCTTATCTAGAAAATTATGAAGGATTTAGTATGTTTGTTGATAATGATATTTTATTCAGAGAGACGCCTTTGCCCTTTTTATATTTTCTAAATCCAGAAGATGCTGTGGCTTGTGTGCAATATAACTTTGACAAACACGATGAAACAAAAATGGATGGAGAAAAGAACGTTTCTTATCCTAAAAAACTTTGGTCTTCATTAATGGTTTTCAATAATAGTCATGAAGATTGTAAGAAGTTAACACCTGAAGTAATCAATACAGAATCAGGTAAATATCTACATCAATTTGAATGGACAGATGCAATCAGTGAAATACCAGAATCTCATATTGTCACTGAAGGATTTGATACTTTAAAAGATAAACCACATGCATTTGGAATACATTATACAAGAGGTGGTCCTTGGATAAAAAACATGAATTTAGACAACCTAAATATGCTTGACGAATATCAAAACATGATTAATAAAATACAAGTAGAAGAGAATTTTTTAAAATAGTATTGAAATTAAAGACCACTTAGTATATAATAGGAGTTATTATGAATATGTTAATTTATTGTGAAAATGGAAATCTAACCATCAGAAAATCGAATGGTTTAGAATATACCTTTAATAATACAGATAAACCAAATTTTGGTTTTGAGTATGATGTTATTATCTATGATGACATAGAAGTAAAGATTTTAGAGTGGAAAGAAAACGTTCCTTTCAATGAACAAGAACATATAACTCTAAACGAAACAGAAATCGATGCTATCGAGCAATACATAGAAAATTCAGAGCCGCCTGAAGGTCATTCTTTAAATCAACAATATAGCAATCAACTATGTGCTATGACAAACAATTATTGTCAAGAACAGGCTCAAAATTATGGTTTTAATGACTTATTAGAAGTTATGATAGCGGCAAGAGAGGGTTCTAGTCATCCATTTAGAGTTAATGCTAGAAGAGTTTTAGAATATTATGATGCAGTTTGGTCAGTATATGATAATCTTATGCAAGAGGTAATCAATACGAGAGAAGATGTATTAAGAGAATATGAACACTATGCTTCTTCTATACCAACTCCAATGCGACCGCCTGAAGCCTAAACAATGCAAGTTGAGTATATAGATGCTCCGTTCAGCATTAAAAAATTACCTTTAGATAAAATTTATGTAATCGATAATTATCTAGAAAAATCATTACATTATTTTTTTGACAGGTATATTACAAATGCTTCAGTATGGTCAAAAACAAATCAAGTCAGTTCAGATAGTCCAACAGGTTTACCTCATCATAGTTTTTGGGGAGGAAGTTTTTTCAGAACAAAAAATGGTGTAAAGGTTATTGAAACAGACATGCAACCAATACACACTTACTTTGCTGATTTTTTAGATAAAAGAATACAAACTGATTTTGGTTTTGAATGGATTAGATTTCAGTATATGGGATTAAATTCACAAACACATGGACTACAAGGTACTACTCATTCAGATTGTAGGGATGAAGATGAATGGAATCTCTCTTTTCTATATTATTACAATAGATATTGGAATAAAGATTGGGGTGGTAAATTAAGATTTTACGATGAACATCAACAAGGTCTAGATGGTCGTGATGAACATATACAAAATCATCAAATTGCAGAAGTTGAATTTGAACCTAATAGATTATTAATGTTTGATGGAAGAATACCACATGGTGCAGATGCGCCAAATGAGAATGCGAGATATATGGATAGAAGGTCAGTTGTATTAAGAGGAGATGAAGTATGCCTACTATAGATTTTATCTCGTTCACCGAAGAGACGGTAAGATTAGTAAAACCAGTTTTAGCTAAAAAAGCTCAACCTGAATGGTGGAAAAAATCAAAAATAGCTGATATCACACATGGCGAAATAGCTAGAACTATTAGGGCATGTCCTGCGATGGATGATTGGTTAAAGTCTGGTTGGATTATCGAAACATTACACGATATAGATGTGATACAAGGAGACAATAATGGTACATTTAATTCTGAATTTAAAGTCACAACATTGCCTCATCATGCTATAGCATCACCTAGTCATCCCGAAACCCAATTAAATAATTTTTTACCATACGGTTTAAACGATAGAATAAAGTCTGCTTTCAAAATCAGACAACCATGGAATATTATAACTCCGCCTGGTTATTCATGTTTATTTTTAGACCCATTTCTCACCAACAATACACACTTCACGGTATGGCAAGGTATTATAGATACAGATAAGTTTAATGTAAATAACGATAATGCTCAAATGATATTTTATCCTAAAGTTAATCATAGTTTCACAATAAAAAAAGGTACAGCATTATGTCAAATTATACCCTACAAAAGAGAAGTCTGGACTGCAACGTATCAAGTGCATTCTAGCAAATCTTATATAGAAAATAGAAATAAACTTACCAAAAATGTAGAAAATACATCTATGGAAGAATTTGGAAAAGATTCTAAATATGATACTGAAAGTGCATTAGGTGGTTCAAGTCCGTATAGAAGAGAAGGACAATGGCAAGAAAAAGGTAAATTATATAAAGAAAACGAACCTCCACCAGAGTGTCCATATCACGGTAAAACAGAAAATGATTAAGTTAATGTTTCCAGCTTTTGTTTGTGTAAAAGAATTTCTTGATAAAGATTCAGAACAATATCCAAATATGACAAGAGAATATTTTAAGATTCTCAAAGATGAAATGGATAATATGCGAAAGTTAGACCCTACAGGCAGAAATGTTTCTAATTCAGGAGGTTGGCAGTCTAACGATGGTATAGAATCTAATCCCATATTTGTTAAAGCATATCGCACAATTAAGAGAGTTGTAGCAAATGAATTAGTACCTGCTTTAGGTTTAGAAAAAAATTCTTTTAATGTTACAATGCATAACTCTTGGGGTAATATGAATTTCAACGGCAATTTCAATAAACCTCATTTACATAATGGTTGTTTTTATTCTGGTGTCATGTATATTCGAGCTGATGGTGATGAAGGAAATTTAGTATTTGTAGATACAAACCATAAAGTAGCAGGCGTATTTCCACCAAATCCAATGATGAAAGAATCAGAGATATATTCACCTAGAACAGGTGACTTATATTTGTTTCCTAGTGGTTTGATGCATATGGTAGAACCGAATCTAACGAATAAGACTAGATATAGTATCTCATTCAACTTAGAAGTTAATGGTGGTAAACGAAGAGAAACTATTCAAAATGAACATTTAGAGTATGAAGTGAATGATAAGGGGGACTGCTTTTGATAAATAGTCTATATGGAAAATATAGTTATAGACCCAACATTACTTTGGAATTTAATTCTTTCTCTTATCATAGTGCCTGTGGGTGTTCTTGTTAGAAGTGTTCTAGCAGAACAAAAAAGAATGGACATTCTCATCAATAAAACAAGAGAAGAGATAGCAAAAGATTATGTAACTAGAGACCAGTTAGAAAAAGATTTAGAGAAATTAATTTCTACGGTAGAAAGAATGGACGAAAAACTTGATAGAATCCAGACAAAAACTTATTTTCAAGACTAAAGAAGATTTCTTACATAGTCAATCACTCAGAGAAAATTTTCAAAATTGCCAAGGAGAAGTAACTCGATTTGATACAGAGTCTTTGCCTGATTGGTACAAAGAACATTTTGAATTATTACTTAGCCATTATAATATAGAACCTACATACGATAGTTTTCTATATCATTTCGAAAAATATCATTTAACACCTTATGATTGTTCTAAGTATCTATGGTTAAAAGATAGTGTCAAAAAAGAAAACACATATTGTCCTAGTCAATCTTTTTATAATCCATCAGAGTTTGATAGTAAAGAATTATTTCATGCCGGTAGATTAAAGTCTTTGGTTACATATGAAATGAATGTTGGTTTATATGATATATGGACTCGTAAAGACCATCCAAAAGAGTGGATAGAATGGTCATGGATAAAACCCATGACTTATGAAGAGTGGTTATCTGAATATCATTTTAATGAAAATATAATACACTATCATCATATGAAGGACAGAAAAGTTATATGTGTTTTAGTTCAGAAATCTAAAAAACCTGGTCTTCGTGAAAAATATGGCGACCTGATAGATAGAGTTGAAAAGGATGCTAGATTTACGGTAGATAATGTTGTCTATTCTCTTAATGAACTGAGAGCTAAACGATATTGTACCAATTCTCAATTAGAACCTAAAATCGAGTTTATGGAATGATAAATAGTAGGATTAAAGGAACTTACTATGGCCAAACCAACATCAAAAACAGAACTAAAAGAATACATCAAAAGAAAACTTGGTGCGCCTGTACTTGAAATCAATGTCGATGATGACCAATTAGACGATAGAGTAGACGAAGCACTACAATACTTTTATACTTATCATTACGATGGTTCAATGAAAGTATATCTTAAACATCAGTTATCAACAGATAATCTAGCTACTATGCGTACAGACGAGACGTTTACGGAATCAGCTTCAGGTACGCATGACTACAACGACCAACAAGTAAAACAACAAAAAAACTATATTGTTTTGCCTGATTTTGTAATGTCAGTTACTAATATATTCCCATTTGCAGACAAATCAAATATGAATATGTTTGATTTAAGATATCAATTAAGACTCAATGATTTATATGACTTAACAAGTACTAATATTTTGTATTATGAAATGGTACAACAACACATATCTCTTCTAGACAGAGTATTGGTCGGAAGAACACCAATTAGATTTAATCAACACATGAACAGATTATATCTTGATGGAAACATAGAATCTTTGTCAGATGGTGAATACGTTATCATTGAATGTTACAGAAAGATGGACCCAACAACCTTTACAGATGTCTTTGATGATATGTGGTTAAAAAAATATGCAACTGCATTAGTCAAATATCAGTGGGGTGAAAACTTAAGTAAATTTCAAGGTATAGCATTGCCAGGTGGAGTTACATTAGATGCTTCACAAATGAAACAAGAAGCACAAGAAGAAATTCAAAGATTAGAAGAAGAGTCAAGGCTGAATCATGAAATGCCAGTTCTTGATATGATAGGTTAATTATGCCGACAAATGTATATTTCAATCATGCTGTAAGTAGCGAGCAACATTTATACGAAGATATCGTAGTAGAGTCTTTACGAATGTATGGTCATGAGTGTTTTTATTTACCAAGAGAAGTAGTTGAAGAAGATACAATCTTTAACGAAGATGTACAATCTACTTTTGGTGATGCATATTCAGTTGAAATGTACATAGAAAACACAGATGGATTTGAAGGTGAAGGTGACCTTATGTCAAAATTTGGTGTTGAAATAAGAGACCAAGCTACCTTTGTTATATCGCTTAGGTCGTGGGAAAGATTCATTTCATTAGATACTAATCTTGCGACATCACTTAGACCAAACGAAGGTGACCTCATCTATTTCCCGCTGTCAGGCAGTATGTTTGAAATTAAATTTGTAGAACATGAAGACCCATTTTATCAAGTTGGTAAACTCTTTGTGTTCAAACTTAGATGTGAACTATTTGAATACTCAGGAGAAGATTTCGATACTGATATTGCACAAATTGACCAGATAGAAGACGAACAAGCATATATTATAGAAATGAATATGGCAGCTGGTGGTTCAGGCACGTTTGCAGTCAATGAAGATGTTAAATTAAATAATGTTGTTGTAGGTGAAGTAGTTTCATGGAAAGCTAACGGAAGATTACTTAAATTGAAAGATGTCACAACAACACTAGCTATCAACGATGTGTTGGTTGGTGCAACATCTGAAGCTTCACATACTATATCAACTATTTCAGATGTATTAACAATGTCAAATGACCCACAAGCAGATAACCTAGAGTTTGAAAACAATGATGCAAATTTCTTAGACTTATCAGAAACAAATCCATTTGGTGAACCATAATGTTCGGTACTTATTTTTATAACGAAACAATAAAGAGATGTGTATCAGTCTTTGGTACTCTGTTTAATAATGTAGAAGTCAAAAAAGTAAAAGCAGATGGCACAATATTATCATCTCAAAAAGTCCCTATATCTTATGGTCCTGCTCAAAAGTTCTTAAACAGACTAGCAGAAGAACCAAATTTATCAGACAGAAATAGAACTGCATTGTCTTTGCCTCGTATGGCATTTGAACTTACAGGCTTCAATTATGATGCACAAAGACAACAAAATAAATTAATTCGTTCTGAAAAAAATAGTTTAGAGACAGGAAATGTGAATAGAAAGTTTCAATATTCACCTGCACCATACGATTTAAACTTTACATTATCTATTATTGCAAAGAATATGTCAGATGCTTTACAAGTGGTAGAACAAATACTTCCTTACTTTCAACCAGAGTATACGGTCACTATGAAAATGATTGATGACATGTCAGATAATAGAGATGTACCGATAGTTTTAAATGACATATCTTTTACAGACGAATATGAAGGAGATATTGCTGATAGAAGAACTATAACATACGAATTAAGTTTCACTATGAAAACATACTTCTTTGGTCCTGTTTATCAAGGTAAAATTATTAAAAATGTCATCGAGAGAGATTATATCGGAACAGGTAGAGACGGTTTCACATCAACGCAAATCAATAGTGCTGGTCTTGTAAAAGAAGTAAAACACTATGAACCTGCCTTTGCAGAAGTAGCAAATGCTGTGTCTAATTCTACAACCGTAACATTTGGAACTGCAATAAATAGTTCTATAAGTGACGGAGATGAAGTCTTCAATACAGATTTAACTACTAATCCAACAATCAGTAGTATAGCAGAAGATAAATTGTCATTAGTATTATCAAGTGCAATTACTATACCAGATAATACAACATTAATGTTTGTTGGTTCAGTTACACCAAATGATACTTTTGTCGTTGCTGAGAACGTAACATTTTATGATGATGGTTCACCAAGAACTTTTGCTGAAGACAAAACAACAGACGCTAGTTAAATATTATGAGTAAAACAGACGAGAAGTTAAATGAACTTCTGAACATTGACACTGAAATAAAGAAAGAAACAAAGTTGGTCAAAGTTCCAGAAAGAGCAAAAAATATAGAAACAGACTATCGATATGCTCGTGAGAATCTCTACAATCTCGTAGAGCGAGGGCAAGATGCAATCGATGGTATCTTAGAACTATCTAAAGAAACAGAACACCCAAGAGCATATGAGGTTGCAGGTCAATTGATTAAGACCGTTGGTGAAACAGCAGAAAAATTATTGGACATACAAAAGAAAATTAAAGATTTAGAAAAAGAAGATGAACAGAAAGTAGGTACTCAACACAATCATTTATACGTGGGTTCTACTTCTGAATTACAAAAGTTTTTGAAAACAAATAATGTTAAGGAATGAGAACGTATTAAAGTTCTTTAAAACTGCATATTGTTTTACTGATTCTCAGAGAAATACCGCATACGAAAATTGGATATCTGAGAATGTCAAAGATAAGATAGTAATAGATTTGGGCGCAGGTTCAGGCATACTATGTTATCTTGCAGTTAAATATGGCGCTAAAAAAGTATATGCCTTAGAAAGAAGAGGTAGACTCATTCATAGAATGAAGGAAACGTTAGGCGACACCATAGAGTATATACATGCAGATTTATTAGAAACAGAATTGCCAGAGTGTGATATTTATTTACATGAGTGGTTATCATCTAATTTTTGGAATGAGAAAAAATTTCTTATAAACTTTCATGAAAAAGAAGATAGAGAATTAGAATTTGGTCACATACTAGATTTAGTAGAGTATGCAAAGAAGAATAAGTTTATAAACAAATTATACCCTAATATTGTTGAGTTGTCAAGTATACAAGGCAAATCTACAGCAGAGTGGGTAGATATAGAGTTACAATCACATGGTGAATATTCTAGACAATTTCTGCAAGAACATTATGATGATTTAACAAAATGTCCTATATATAAAAACGAAATACATGATAAAAAAGAAATATGGACAGGTCATATAAAAGATTTGAAGTATAGAAAAGTTGATGGCTTTCTAGGTTGGAAGTTATCTTTTGATGGTAAATACGAGTTATCAAACCACATTTCTGTATCTCATTGGGGATTAAAAAGTGAAACCTAAAAATGATGGATATCTAGGCAATACACAGGTCAAACGTGTCGGTGTAGAAACCTCGTATACCGATGAAGAAATGCAAGAGTACATTAAATGTACTAAAGACCCTATTCATTTCATAGAAAAATATACACAAATCATATCACTAGACGAAGGTATGGTTCCCTTTACTCTTCGTGGTTATCAAGAAAATCTTATCAAGCATTACGATGAAAATCGTTTCAGTGTTGTATTAGCATCACGTCAGAGTGGTAAATCAATTACATCTTGTGCATATCTTCTCTGGTATATTCTTTTTCATCCAGAGGTCACGGTGGCTGTTCTTGCTAACAAAGGTGCGATTGCAAGAGAGATGATTGCACGTATCGTAACGATGTTAGAGTCTGTACCATTCTTTTTACAACCAGGTGTAAAGATACTCAACAAAGGTAATATAGAATTTGGCAATGATAGTAAAATAGTCGCAGCTGCTACATCTTCATCATCGATTCGTGGTATGTCAATTAACATGTTGTATCTTGATGAGTTTGCATTCGTAGAAGATGCAGAAACATTCTACACTGCTACTTATCCTGTTATCACATCTGGTAAAGATTCAAAAGTTATTATCACATCTACTGCAAATGGTGTTGGTAATATGTTTCACAAGATATATGAATCGGCAGTTCATGGTAACTCTGAGTATAAATCATTTCTAATAAATTGGTATGATGTTCCTGGCAGAGATGAAGAATGGAAAGAACAAACTATTGCAAACACCTCAGAAGCACAATTTGAACAAGAATATGGTAACTCATTTTTAGGAACAGGAAATACTCTAATAAACTCCAATACATTATTAGGGATGAAGGCAGTAGAACCAGATTGGAACAAAGATGGTGTGAATGTATATGAAAGACCAAAAGAGGGTCATGAATATATCTGTACGGTTGATGTATCTCAAGGTCGAGGGTTAGATTATTCGACTTTTACTATTATTGATGTTACAGAAAAACCTTTTAAACAAGTTTGTACATACAGAGACAATACCTTAAGTCCTATGCTATATCCTGATTTACTAAATAAGTATTGTAGACCATATAATGAAGCATTAATTATTATTGAAAATAATGCTGAGGGCGGAATGGTCGCAACTCAATTACATTATGATATAGAATATCCAAATGTTTTTGTACAAGGAATGACAAAAGCAGATGACATTGGTGTTACAATGTCAAGAAAAATAAAAAGAATAGGATGTTCGACAATGAAAGAGTTATTAGAAGAAAACAGACTTTTAGTTAAAGATAGAGCTACAATAACTGAGTTAATGACTTTCATTAACAAAGGACCATCATTTGAAGCAGATAAAGGATATAACGATGATATGGTTATGAATTTAGTATTGTTCAGTTGGTTTATAACAACAGACTATTTCTATAATTTAACAGACAAAAAAGTAAAAGATTTATTATACTCAGAGCAACAAAAATTAATAGAGGACGATTTGCTCCCGCCAGGAGTATTCGGAACCGACAAACAAGAAGAATCATTCGTTGATAAAGCGGGTGATAGATGGTATCTAGATAACTCGTAGGGATTTCGGATTACATAAATAAAGTAGTAATAATATTTTACGAAACAGGAGAAAAATATGGCATTTCAAGTATCACCAGGCATTCAAATCAAAGAAGTTGATTTGTCGAATGTCGTTCCAGCAGTTTCATCTACCGTAGGTGCTTTTGTTGGAAGTTTTCAATGGGGCCCTGTTGACGAAGTAAAAACGGTTTCTAGCGGTCAAGAATTGGTTGACGAGTTTTATCAACCAGGTAGTTCAGATTCTAGCATCGAAGATTTTTATACAGCAGACTCATTTTTAAAATACGGTTCAGCGCTTAAAGTTGTAAGATTAGGTACTTCACAATTAACAAACGCTAATGCTTCAGGTGCTGGTTCAGTCTTACTTAAGAATGATGAACAATATCAAGAAAGTTATTCAGACGGTTCACAAAATGGTACCGTTGGTCAATTCATAGCAAAATACGCAGGTGCTTTAGGCAACTCGTTAAAAGTATCAGTTTGTGCCTCATCAGACGCTTACTTTAACGATAACGCATCATTAATTAATAATGGAAGCGGCCACGCAGCTGGTTCAAATACCGTTATCGTAGATAGCGGAGCGGCATTCTTAGTCAGAGACATTATCAAATTCTCTGGTCACGCTACAAAATATAGAGTGACAGGTATTTCAACCAATACTTTAACAATCGAATCAATAGGTCAACCAGTTGCAGGCGGTTTAACAAATGCAGTTGTTGACAACGAACAAGTTGATAGATATTGGGAGTTCTACGAATTATTTGATAAAGCACCAGGCACATCAGCAAACGCATCTTCTATAGGAACTGGAAATGACGAGATGCACGTAGTAGTTTGTGACGAAGACGGACTATTCGGCGGAGTTAGATTCCAAGCATTAGAAACATATGCATTTGTAAACAAAGCATCAGATGGCAAAGACGCTTCAGGTAAGTCAAGTTACTACAAAAACGTCATTGCAGAAGAATCAAAATACGTATATTGGTCAGGTCACTCAACAGGCGGAACTGGAATATACGATTCAGCAACAGAAAACAGAACATTAAATGCATCAGTGTCATCAGCATTTGGTGTACCAAGTCTTCCAATCAATAGTTCACTTGCAGGTGGTGTTGACGGAAGAAGTAAAGTTGTAGGCGATGTAACAGCTGCTTACGACAAGTTCTTTAAAGATTCAGAAACAATGGACATTTCTTTCTTAGTTGTTGGTTCAACTAGAACAGATAATGGTTCAGGAACAGACCAAGACACTATAGCAGACCACAATTCAATTGTAAATCATGCTATTTCAATTGCAGAGTCAAGAAAAGATTGCATGGTTGTTGCTTCACCAAGAAGAACATCATTAGTCAATGTTACTTCAGAGTCAACTCAAGTCGCTAATGTACTTGCAGATTACTCTAGTGTAACATCAAGTTCATATGCAGTTTTAGATAGTGGTTGGATATATCAGTACGACAGATTTAATGACAAATATTGTTATGTACCAGGTAACGGACACACCGCAGGTATTATGGTAAGAAGTGATTTACTTCAAGACCCATGGTATTCACCTGCTGGTTTCTCAAGAGGTCAATATCTTGGAATTACAAAACTTGCATTTAATCCACAACAAGCATCTAGAGATGAGTTGTACAGAAACAGAATTAATCCGATAGTAACATTTCCTGGTCAAGGAACGGTTCTATTTGGAGACAAAACAGCATTATCATCTCCATCAGCATTTGACAGAGTCAATGTTAGAAGGTTATTCATCGTTTTAGAGAAAGCAATAGCAGTAGCTGCTAAAGCACAACTCTTTGAATTTAACGATGCATTTACAAGAGCTCAATTCAGAAGTTCAGTAGAACCTTTCTTAAGAGATGTTAAAAATAGAAGAGGTTTGGTAGACTTCTCAGTTGTTTGTGACGAAACAAACAATACTGATACGGTCATCGATAGAAATGAATTTGTATGTTCTATCTTTGTAAAACCAAATCGTTCAATTAACTTTATAACTTTAAACTTTGTCGCTTCAAGAAGTGGTGTCGAGTTTGAAGAAATCTACGGAGCAGTGTAAGGAGTAATCAATGGCAACAATAGACCAGTTTAAAGCACAACTTCTAGGAGGCGGTCCTAGAGCAAATAGATTTAGAGTATTCATACCTAGGTCTGGCGACAAGATTGAGTTTCTATGTCAAGCCGCACAGATTCCAGCTGCTACCGTTGGTGTTGTAGAACAGCAGTTCAGAGGACATGTACTAAAACTCGCAGGAGATAGAACATTTGAACCTTGGACCGTGACTATCATCAACGATGTAGAATTTTCAGCTAGAAGCGCATTAGAAGCTTGGCAGACAGATATACAAGAGTTAGATTCAGGTGAAGGTATCACTTCATTAGATTATCTAGTAGATAGAGCTTTTGTAGAACAACTTAACAAAGACGATTCAGTGTTAGCAAGATACGAATTCTTTAACATGTTCCCAACCTCAATAGGGGCGATTGACCTATCTTATGAAACGGTCGATGCATTGGAGACATTTGATGTTGAATTCCAATATTCACACTGGGAAAGAGTCGTTTAATTACAATTATATCGCTGCTTCGGTAGCGATATAAATATATATTATGGAAATATTTGGGTTTGAAATAACTCGTAAGAAAGAAGAATTACGAGATTCAGATGTCGAAAAAAATTCGGCACCTTCTTTTGTCGCACCGACAATAGATGATGGTACTGCTGTTATACAACAACAGGCAGGATTCATTTCAGGTGGGGCGTATGGACAATATGTCGATATGGAAGGTGGTATCAAGAGTGAGATAGAACTCATTCGAAGATATCGTGAGACATCTTTGGTGCCTGAATGTGATGCGGCTATCGAAGACATAGTAAACGAATGTGTAGTTTCTGATACCGAAGATAGGATAGTATCACTTGACCTCCGAGATGTGAACTTCTCAGAGAGTATTAAGAAAAAGATACAAGAAGAGTTCAAACACATCTTATCTTTAATGAAGTTCAATCAGAACTCTCATGAAATATTCAGAAAATGGTATGTCGATGGTAGAATCTACTTTCATAAAGTAGTAGATTCAAAGCAACCACAAAAAGGTATGGTCGATATTAGAAATATTGACCCGCTCAAAATTAAAAAAGTTCGTAATATAGAAAAAGAAAAAGATGCTAAGAAAGGCATCGAAAAGATTAAAAAGGTTGAAGAATTCTATGTCTTCAGCGATAGAGGTTTTGATAAGAGTAGTGTTAATGAAGGCACAACTCTTAAAATTGCACCTGAGGCAGTGAGTTACACTACTTCAGGAATGTTAGATTACACTAAAAATATTGTAATCGGATATTTGCATAAAGCATTGAAGACTGCAAATCAGTTATCAATGATGGAAGATGCACTTGTAATTTATAGGATTTCAAGAGCACCAGAAAGAAGAATCTTCTACATTGATGTCGGTAACTTGCCAAAAGCAAAAGCAGAACAATACTTGGCAGATGTCATGAACAAGTATAGAAATAAACTTGTTTATAACTCGCAGACAGGCGAAATCAAAGATGATAGACGCCATATGTCGATGTTAGAAGACTATTGGTTACCTAGAAGAGAGGGTGGTCGAGGAACAGAGATATCAACTTTGCCGGGTGGTTCAAACCTATCAGAGATTGATGATATAGAATACTTTAAAAAGAAACTATATCAGTCTTTAAATGTTCCAACTTCTAGAATGGAAGCAGACAATGGATTTAACATGGGTCGTGCTTCAGAGATTTCTAGAGATGAACTTAAGTTTAATAAGTTCACACGAAGATTGCAAGATAAGTTTGCAAGAGTCTTTACAGACATGTTGAGAACTCAATTAATTCTGAAGAATATTGTGACTTCAGATGAGTTTGATAAGTATAAAGATTTTATACATTATGATTTTGCAACAGATAATCACTTTACGGAGTTGAAATCTGGTGAAATCATGAGAGAAAGATTTGACTTATTGGGACAGGCAAGTGAGTATATTGGAAAATACATCTCACATGACTATGTCAGAAAAAATATATTAAAGCAGTCTGAGTCTGATATTAAAAGGTTAGACCAAGAGATACAAGACGAAGGCTCTGATGGAGGAGATTCGGAAGACGAATTTTAATAATTGATGGATAAAACAAGAGATATAGTAGACCAAATAGAAGCAGGCAAATTGCAAGATGCTAAAGACACAATTAATGATGTCTTGAAACAAAAAGCTGCTGAAGTTGTTGATATGAAAAGACTTGAAACATCTACTAATTGGATGAACAAACAAGCAGATGAAGACCTGGAAACAGATAACAGCTGAGTTAAACGAAGCAAAGCTTAAACTTCCTAAAGACCAGAAGGAAGTAAAACGACAAACTGAGAGAGTCTCAGGAAAGTCACTGGATATAGTATACGCAGAAGATAAACGAGGAAAGATTCACGTATACGTAGACGGCGTATCTATGGGTGAACCTCATAGAAATATGAAAGACGCTGATAAAGAAATGAAAAATGTTAAAAAATTAATTTTGCAAATGGGTGAAGAAAACATAACTAAAGAAGAAATATTAGGAGTAATAAATGAAGTTAATATCTGAATTTAATGATTACGCAGTTTCACCTGTGATTGTAGAAGAGAACGAAAACGGTAAAAAAGATTATTTTATCGAAGGTATTTTCATGCAATCTGAAATCAAAAATAGAAATGGTCGTGTATATCCGAAAGACGTAATGAGAAAAGAAGTAGCACGATACAACAAAGAGTTCGTAGAACAAGATAGAGCTTTCGGTGAATTAGGTCATCCAGACGGACCAACAATCAATTTAGACAAAGTATCACATATGATTACCAAACTAGAAGAAGATGGTAATAACTATGTTGGTAGAGCAAAGATTTTAACAACACCTAACGGTCAAATCGTAAGAAATTTGATAGATGACGGTGCAAAACTTGGTGTATCATCTCGTGGTCTAGGTTCCCTAGAACAAAAAAATGGTTCCCAAGTTGTTAAAGGCGATTTTCAGTTGGCAACGGCCGCTGATATCGTTGCAGACCCTTCTGCTCCAGAGGCTTTCGTAGAAGGAATCATGGAAGGAGTAGAATGGTATTATGAATCAGGTATTCTAAAAGCAAAAGAGATTGACAAAATGCAGAACGAATTACGCACTGCTAAACTCAATAAACTTGAAGAAACCAAATTAAATCTATGGAAAAAGTTCGTAGAGAACTTGTAACATATAAATAAAAGAGTATTTACTCAAACAGGAGAAACAAATGGCAGATTTAGAAAAAAACCTAGAACAAGCAATAGAAGAGGCTATGCAGCCTGATTCTAAAGCTGAAAAAGGTGACTCAAAAGCTGTTAAGCAAGGTTCATCTGATGCCGCTTCAATTGAAAGTGGTAAAGGTGAAGTCGTCAAACCTGAAGAAAATCCTGTTGACAAAGCCGTAGATTCAGTTAAAAGTGCTGAAGGTGGTTCTAAAGAAATTAGTAACGACCCACAAAAGAAAGGCGCTTCAAAAGCTGAACCTCAACCAAAATTAAAGAAAGTTTCTGAAGAAGAAGATTCTGAAGAAGAAAAACCTTCAAAAATGGAAATGATTAAGGCAATGGTCAACGCAATGAAAGGTATGGATAAAGAATCACTTCAGGCTATGTACAGCAAAATGTCTGAAGCAGAAGTTGACGAATCCTTGACTAAGGCAGAAATCGCAAGGTCAATAGTTGAACTCATGAAGAAAAAAGATGAGGAAGACGTTGAAGAAGGTTATAAAAAACTTAACGCAATGAAGATGAAAAAGGAAGAAGAGGAAGACGAAGACGAGGACAAAGAAGACGAGAAAGAAGTCGAAGAGTCCGCAGAAGTCGAGTCAGACCTAGTCGAGATGGAAGTAGAAGACGACCTAGAAAAAATCTCAGAAGCTCTTGAACTATCAGAAGAGAATCAAGAGAAAGCTAGAACAATCTTCAAAGCCGCAGTATCATCAAAAGTTGCTGAAATTAAGGAAGAACTTTCAAAAGAACATGAAGAATCATTAAAAACCTCAATAGAAAAAGTGAAGGACGAATTATCAGAAGCTACTGATAAGTATCTTTCATATGTTGCTGAAGAGTGGACAAAAGAAAACGAATTAGCAATCGAAAGAGGTTTGAGGTCAGAAATGACAGATAACTTTATCGAAGGACTAAAAACATTGTTCGTAGAACATTATGTTGAAGTACCAGAAGATAAGTATAATGTCATGGACGAACTCGCAAATCGTCTCGATGAAATGGAAGACAAACTAGACAACGAAGTCAGTAGAAATATGGGCTTAGTTGAAGAGTTAGATTCTATGAAGAGAGACAATGTTGTCAGAGAAGCCTGTAAAGACTTATCTGAATCACAACAAGAGAAATTAGTTTCATTATCAAATGGAGTAGATTTCAAAGACGAAGCAGACTTTCAAGAAAAGGTTGCAGAAATCAAAGAAGCATACTTTCCAGTTGACGGTGAAACGGTTGTTGAAGAGACAAACATCGAAGAAGGCACAGGAGAGTTCAATTCTAACGAAGAGACCGTTCTTGCACCTGAAATGAGTGCGTACTCATCAGCAATTTCAAAATTAAAACCATTAGGGTAATTTAGAGGAAAATAAAAAAATGTTTTTATCAGAAAACTTACAAGAAAAGTGGTCGCCTATTCTAGAACACTCCGATTTGCCAAAAATCGAAGACAACTACAAGAAGGCAGTCACAGCAGTTATTCTTGAAAACCAAGAGAACGCTTTACAAGAAGATAGAGCTGTTCTTTCAGAAGCTGCACCTTTAAACTCTACTGGAGCTGCTATTTCTAATTGGGACCCGATTTTAATCAGTCTCGTTAGAAGAGCAATGCCAAATCTCGTTGCATACGACATTTGCGGTGTTCAACCTATGACAGGTCCAACAGGTCTTATATTTGCTATGAAAGCAAGATATCAAGACGATGCTAACGCTACAAGAGATGCTCAATCAGAAGCATTATTCAATGAACCAAGAACTGCTTTCTCAGCAGGTAATTCAGGTGACATTGACAACACAGCTGACTCAGACCCAGAAGGTGACCCATTTGCTGGTTCAAGTGCGTATCAAAACGCTACTTCAACTGGTATGTCAACCGCAAGTGCAGAATCATTAGGTGATGCTTCAGGCAACCACTTCAATGAAATGTCTTTCACAATCGAGAAAAGCACGGTAACAGCAGTTTCAAGAGCTTTAAAAGCAGAGTACTCATTAGAACTTGCTCAAGACCTAAAAGCAATCCACGGTCTAGATGCAGAATCAGAACTCGCTAATATTTTATCATCAGAAATTCTATCAGAAATCAACAGAGAAGTTGTTAGAGAAGTAAACAACCAAGCTAAAACAGGTGCATCAGCAACTGCTTCAGCAGGTACTTTTAACTTAGACGTTGATGCTAACGGTAGATGGTCTGTAGAGAAGTTCAAAGGATTATTATTCCAAATCGAAAGAGAATCAAATGTAATCGCTAAAGAAACAAGAAGAGGTAAAGGTAACTTTATCCTATGTTCTTCAGACGTAGCATCTGCTCTTTCAATGGCAGGAGTATTAGATTACACTCCAGCACTATCAACTAACTTAAACGTTGATGACACAGGTAATACATTTGCTGGTGTTCTTAACGGAAGAGTTAAAGTATATATTGACCCATATGCTGGTTCAGATTACTTAACCGTTGGTTACAGAGGGTCTAACCCTTACGATGCTGGTATGTTCTATTGCCCATACGTACCATTACAAATGGTTCGTGCCGTTGGTGAGAATACTTTCCAACCAAAAATCGGATTTAAAACAAGATACGGTATGGTTTCAAACCCATTCGTAGGTTCATCACCTGCAAACGGTCTTGCTTCCGATGGAACTAACCAATACTACAGAAAATTAGCAGTATCTAACATTCTGTAAACGAAATTTCGTTTCGATTAAAACCCCTCCAAAAGAGGGGTTTTTTTTGTCTAAATAATACAATCGTTCATTCACTCTAAATGTAGCAGTGAACGGAAGTAGGCATGGGGCCGAAGGAACGCATTTTTGTTCAACCTT
>MDSW01099193.1_pt1 | contig 28630 bp, 30 predicted proteins | sample 811171 | NCBI WGS metagenome assembly MDSW01 (sample SAMN05326641, study PRJNA326480) | marine metagenome | isolation source: seawater | place: Atlantic Ocean: North West | collected 2012 | reverse complement strand
TTTCAAACTACTCATCTTTTTATCTTAATAGCTTTTGCAATAAAATCATTAAATATTGGATGTCCATCTCTAGGATTCGATGTGAACTCTGGATGAAATTGACATCCGATAAACCATGGATGTCTTTTGATCTCAATCATTTCAGCTAAATTACCATCTAAAGACGTTCCAACAATATCCATTCCTCCTAAAATTAAATCATTTTTAAACTCTGGATTAACCTCATACCTGTGTCGATGCCTTTCTGTAATTGTTAGTTTTTTATATAGTTTATGTGAAAGAGAGGACTTTTTGATTAAACATTTTTGACCGCCAAGTCTCATTGTTCCCCCTAAATTAGAATTTTCATTCCTATGCTCTATCTTCCCTGTCGAATCTGTCCACTCTGTAACCAGACCGATAACAGGATATTTTGTTTTTTGATTAAATTCAGTGCTATTGGCTTTTTTAAAATTTAAAATATTTCTTGAAAATTCAATAATTGCAATTTGCATACCTAGGCAAATCCCAAAATATGGAATTTTATTTTCTCTTGCATATTTACAAGCGGTGATCATGCCTTCAATACCTCTACTACCAAATCCACCAGGTATTAGTATTGCCTGATAAGTTTTTAAAATCTTAGATACATTTACTTTTGTAATTTTTGTTGCATCTATCATATTGATTTCAACCTTAGCCAGGTTCTTGATCCCGGCATGATCAAGGGCTTCATTTAGAGATTTATAAGAGTCTTTTAAATCTACGTATTTTCCAACAATTGCAATTGAGACTTTTTTCTTCGGATTTAATTTTGCGTCAACTACTCTTTTCCAGTCATTTAATCTCGGAGATTTTACTTTAGATAAATTTAATTTCTTTAATAGAATTTTATCTACTTGTTGAGAATAAAAAAGCAATGGAATTGAATAAACTGTTTCTGCATCATGCATTGAAATGACACTGTTTGGATCTACAGAACAAAACAAAGCTATTTTCTTCTTTTCATCGTTGGGTAGTTCTTTTTCAAGCCTGCATATTAAACAATCAGGCTGAAGCCCAAGCGATCTCAGCTCTTTGACAGAATGTTGAGTAGGTTTAGTTTTTAGCTCTTCTGAAACTTGAATATATGGAACTAAAGTAAGATGAGCTAGGGCAGTAGTATTTGTAGGTAATTCCAACATCATTTGTCTTATAGCTTCAATAAAGGGTTGGCTCTCAATATCACCTACAGTGCCACCAATTTCAACTATTGCAATGTCAGCGCCTTTGGCGCCTAATTTGATTCGACGTTTTATCTCATCAGTTATATGAGGTATAACCTGAACTGTTCCTCCAAGATAATCCCCTCTTCTTTCGTTTTGAATCACTTCTTCGTAAACTTTTCCAGCTGTGAAATTATTTTTTTTACTTGCTTTAAATCTTACAAATCTTTCATAGTGACCTAAATCAAGGTCTGTTTCTGTTCCATCATCAGTTACAAAAACCTCTCCATGTTGAAAAGGACTCATGGTGCCTGGATCAACATTGATGTATGGATCAAGTTTATTTAATGATACTTTTAAGCCTCTTGCCTCAAAGAGTGCTCCTATAGAAGCGGCAGCAATACCCTTTCCAAGAGAAGAAACAACCCCGCCAGTTATAAAAATGTACTTTGTTTGAGCCATCAATTTTTACTTTATGATGGGAATACAGAATATCAGATTATGAGGGTAATAAAAACTATAACTTAGGCAGTTTCTTCAAATAAAGGTCTTGATAAATCAGCCCAGTCAATTTCGGCATCACTTTTTGAAGATGCAAATTCTAAAATTCCAAGATCCTCAAATTTGCCTTTCACAGAATCCCTAAGCAACCCTATTCTTCTTAGATTTGGCATGACTCGCTGAAAAAGAAGCTTTTGGAAATGTTGATTTATGTCTGTTCCTAATTGAAATTGTCTTGCATCTTCGACATCCCAACCAAAACGTTCATACACATCTGTTGATAACAATCTTTCTCTGCTTAACCAACATGCCTCATAAGCGAATTGAGCCCTATCTTCTTTCTCCTCTTCGCTTAAAGTGTCGATAAACTCCTCTAGATAATTTATACCAAAAGTAACATGTCTGGCCTCATCTCTGATTATAAGACCAAGCATATCTCGTAAAACTGGATCATGTGTTAGCTCTCTTGAAGCTTGAAAAGCTGCTAGTGCCAATCCTTCTATGATTATTTGCATACCAATAAATTTTAAATCCCATCTTGGATCAGTAAGGATCTTATCTAGAATTGACTTCAAAGCATTTCCAATTGGGTACATCATTTTTACTCTTGTTTGGATATATTTATTGAATGCTTCAACATGTCTTGCTTCATCAAAAGTCTGAGATGCTGCATAAAGCTTTGCATTGTAAGTTGGAGCACATGATGTTAATTGAGAGGCAACTAAAAGAGCTCCTTGTTCTCCATGCAAAAACTGACTCTGACTCCATGCAATTCTATGATTTAAAAATTCTACTTTTTTCTTATCTGAAAGTATTTTGTAGGGCTCATATTCATCCCAAAAAATTGGGGCTGGTTCAGTGATTATATTTAATGGTCTGTTCCAATCTATATCAAGCTCAACATTCCAATTCAGCTCCTTTCCGAGTTCATAAAGCTTCTTAATCCTATTATCTTGAACCGTGTAATCCCAGTTATAAGCTCCAGATAATGGTGTATTAAAAATTTCAGCAATATCGTCAGCAACTCCCTCGTTCATGTAAGGAGGTAAATCCTCCTCTAATCGAATTTCTCTTGGATTCTGATCTAAATAGTTAATTTTCATAGATTTAAATATTTTCTAGTTACTCTACTGCTTATTTTCGTCATTAGTTCATAAGAAATCAAATTATTTTTGTTAGCATTCTGAACAATGGATAAATCAGGAGACCATAACTCACACCAATCACCTATTTTGCAATCATTAATTTCTGAAACATCTACAGATATGAGATCCATACTAACCCTCCCAATAATCTTGGTAAGACGATCATTCACTAATACAGAAGTGCCATCTTTTGCAGTTTGTGGAAACCCATCTGCATATCCGCAATAGACAATAGCAATTCTTGATGCTCGTTTAGTTTTTGCTCTCCCGCCATAGCCTATTCTTTGACCGGCATCTAAAGATTGAATTGAAATAATTTGACTTCTAAATTTCATTGCTGTCTTTAAATTTGGCAAGTCGATTCCGCCATACATAGCAATTCCTACTCTTACCCAATCATAAGAATGCTCTGGAAAGTTTAATACTCCATTTGAGTTCAATATGCTTCTTTTCATATTTTTGGAAACTTCATTCCAGGAATTTTCAAAATTATCAAATTGTATTTTGTTTAACTTATCACTTGGATTATCTGCGCAAGCTAAATGAGTCATTAAGACATTAGAATCTGTAAAAAATGATTTAAATTGATCCAGTTCGTTTAATTTAATTCCTAACCTATTCATTCCAGTATTCAGCTTGATCCAAAAAATTAAATTATTTTGATATTGTTTTGCTAATGGCAACTGCGAAATTGAATGAACTACTGTCCAGATGTTCTTTTGCTTAATTAAGTCATAGGCATCAGAGGAATAAACGCCCTGCATTGCTAAAATCGGCTTAGAGGAGTTTTCTCTGATGACTAAAGCCTCATCTAACCTTACTGCTCCGAAGCCATCTACAACATCCTTAATTGCATTAGTTGCTATTTTGAGATCATGTCCATATGCATCACTTTTTATGACGCCCATAAAATTACAATGCTTAGGTAATTTTTTTTTAATTTCTTGAATATTATTTCTTACAAGCTCAAAGTCAATAATGAGCTCAGAATTTGGCTCAATCATTGTATAGAATCGTAAAAACTATCAACAGCAAAATCTTCAAATCTTGTATATTCTTTTAAGAAAGTGAGGTTAACTTTTCCGATAGGTCCATTTCTTTGCTTACCGATGATTATTTCAGCCTTATTTCCCTCTTCAGAGTCCTCATTATAAACTTCATCTCGATAAATAAATAAAATTACATCGGCATCTTGCTCTATCGCACCTGAATCTCTTAAGTCAGCCATAATTGGTCTCTTATTTGGCCTCTGCTCTACTGCTCTATTTAATTGGGATAACGCAACTACTGGAATTTTTAACTCTTTAGCCAGCATCTTAAGGGATCTAGAGATCTCAGAGATTTGATTGACTCTGTTTTCCTGAGATGCTGGTAACTGCATTAATTGCAAGTAATCTACAACTATTAGGGATAACCCATTTGGCTCCTGCCTATTAATTCTCCTGGCTCTTGCTCTGAGCTCCATTGGTGATAGTAATGAACTATCATCGATATATAGTGGTAAATCTTTAAGTTTTGAAGACGACTCCATAAATTTTTTCAATTCATCCTGATTCATCGAAGCAGACCTAACTTTCTGCTGATCAATTTTCGCATTACTAGCAAGCAATCTAGTGGTGAGTGACTCAGCTGGCATCTCTAAGCTAAAAATCAATACGCCACCAGAAATATCTTTGTTGATTAGAAAGTTTTCAGCAATGTTCATGCTAAGCGCTGTTTTACCCATACTTGGTCTTGCAGCAATAATTATAAGATCTCCATCTTGAAGGCCTTGCAGTCTAGTATCAATGTCTTTATATCCAGTTGAAGAGCCTAATAAATTTGAGCCACTTTTGGCAATCTCATTCATACGTTCAATTGACTGAGGAATTAATTCATCCAATTTTTGAATATCAGTAGATTTTCTGCTTGCCTCATCGTTAAGTGAGAAGATTTTTGTTTCAGCCTCATCAAGTAACTCTTCTGCATCTTTGCCTTGAGGGTTGATTATAAGTTCGGAAATTTCGGAATTAATCTTCATTAATCTCCTTGAAATTGACTTTTGCCTAATCATTCCTGCATACGCCTCTAAATTTGCAGCAGATGGAGTCGAATTAGCAAGGTCTATAAGATAATTCTTTCCGCCTGCTCTTGTAAGTAAATTTTTGCTATCCAATCTGTCTGAAACTGTCAGAGGATCCAAGGGCTTATTTGAATTAACAAGTTCGCCCATTGATTGGAAAATATTTTGATGATCTTGGCCTTCAAAATCTGAAAATTCGATAATTTCGCTCACAGCATCATATCGCTCAGTCTCAAGCATTAATCCACCAAGGATAGCTCTTTCAAGCTCCCTAACTTGCTCAGTATTTTCTATTGGATTACTAGACATAAATATGATTTTTACATCATATTATTAAGATAACAACTACTCAGGCTTTACTGATACTTCAACAAGACATGAAACCTCAGGATGGAACAAAAGAGTTATTGAATAATCTCCAAGCTCTTTTAACGGCCCATCAGGTAATTGAACAACACTTTTATCTACTGTATGTTGAATTTCATTGAAAGCTTCTGAAATTTCTCTTGTTCCTACGGATCCATATAACGCACCTTCGTCAGTTACTGGAACTTTTATTTCGACCCTAACCCCAGATACTGCATCTGCCATTCCTTGGGCATTAGCCATCTCATCTGCTGATGCTGCAGCAAGCTCGGACTTCTTGCTTTCAACATACTTGAGGTTCTCTTCGGATGCGAACATTGCTTTCTTCTTAGGAATTAAAAAATTTCTAGCATATCCTGAGCTTACCTCAACTACATCTCCGATTTCGCCTAATTTTTGAATTTTATCTGTAAGTATAATTTTCATAATTTATCTATGAGAGTCTGTGTAGGGGAGTAAAGCTAAAAAGCGAGCAATCTTGATTGCTTTTGTTAATTTTCTTTGCTCTGCAGCGCTGATATTAGAAACTCTTGCGGGAATGATTTTGCCTGTCTCAGTAATATATTTTTTTAAAAGATCAATATTTTTATAAGTGAAATTCTTATTATTTGATTCTGTCATTAATCACCATCCTTAGATTCTTCAGATGCATAGTCAACATCAGATATATTATCTGTTTTTTTCTCTGAATTTGATTTAAATTTATCATGATTTTCTTCCTCAGCTTGAGAAGTCTTTTTTACCTCTTTTGTTTCTAAAAGCAATAATGAATCTTCAAGAGAAGGAGTGTCAACTTTTAATAAAAGATGACGAATTACTGTGGTGTCGTATTTTAATTTAGCCTCAAGTTCTATAGCTGCTTCGGATGGGCCTTCAATCTGAAAAATAGCATAATGACCTTTGTTATGATTTAAAATGCTGTAGGCAAGTTGTCTGCGACCAATATTTTCAAGCTTGTTAATCTTAAAATTTATGCCAGTTAGGGTTTTTTCAAATTTAGTTTGAAATGTATCGAATTTGGTTGATAAGTCAGGATTAAGTATGAGGATTAGTTCGTAATTATTCATGTTTTCCTTATGAGTAAAAAGATTTTTTGATTTTCAAAAAACCAAGGAGCGCAAATTCTATGCTAAATACATGCCACAATCAATAATTATTTCTTAGGAAACCAAAAGCTTTATCAAAAAATGTTTTGTTATTCTCTAAAGTATAACCTTGTTTAATTTGATCAAAACCAAATCCAACTAAACCTAAGGCCGTCGCATAAATTGGATTTTTAAGAACGGACTCCATTCCATTGAATTTCTCTGGAATGCCTAATCTTACGCTTGTTTGAAAAATAGACTCGGCTAACGCCACTGCTCCCTCCATTTTTGAAGTCCCTCCAGTAAGAACTATTCCAGCAGGAATTTTACTTTCAAAGCCATTACGTTTAATTTCTGCTTTCACTAAATCAAATAGCTCAACATATCTAGGTTCAATAATTTCTGCCAAGGATCTTCTTGATAAGTCTTCAGGCGGCCTTCCACCCACCCGCATTACCTCAAGAGTTTCTCCATCCTGAGTAAGTTCAGCTGCAGCACAACCATATTTCTGTTTTATATCTTCTGCCTGAGCAGTTGGTGTTCTTAAGGCCACAGCAATATCACTAGTAACTTGATCGCCTGCTATTGGAATAACTCCTGTAAATGATATGGAACCTGAATTAAATACAGCTATATCTGTTGTACCGCCACCAATATCAACCAAGCAAACACCCAACTCTTTCTCATCCTCTGAAAGAACTGAATATGAGCTTGTTAGTTGCTCTAAAACAAAACCATCAACGCCAATTCCACATCGTTTTACACATTTTTCTATATTTTGAATAGCATTATTTGCACAAGTGACTAAATGAACATGAGATTCTAATCTTACTCCAGACATTCCAAGTGGCTCTCTTATGGAATCTTGATTATCAATTACGTATTCTTGGGGTAAAACATGTAGAACTCTTTGATCAGAAGGAATAGCTACTGCTTGTGCTGCTTCAATAACCCTATCTATATCACTGGCCTCAACTTCTTTATCTTTTATTCCCACTATCCCATGCGAATTTAAGCTTCGAATATGGTTACCAGCTATTCCAACATATATGTTCTTAATTTTTCCATCAAATGAAGCCTGGGCTTGATCTATAGATTTTTGAATTGCATCTGTAGTGGCGTCAATATTCACCACAACACCTTTTTTTAATCCGCTTGATGGATAAGATCCCATTGAAACAACTTCTAATGCATGTTGATCGACATATTTGCCAATAATGCATACAACCTTTGACGTTCCAATATCTAATCCAACAACATAGTCAGGATCTTTCATTCCATTATTTGCCATAATTTAAAGCTGCTCCATCCTTGTATCTTAAATCAATAATACTAGGAGTTAAGTTTTTTTCGAAAATATATTTTAATGTCAATGAGAGTTTTTTATAAACGTTAGAAGTGAGTTCGGAGCCTAAATTAATACGAATATTATTTTTAGTATGAAAATACCACCCCTCTGCTTTTGTATAGGAAACTGAAAAAATTGTTAAGTTATAAACTGTAACTATTGAGAAAAGCCTATCTTCAAATTGTAACCATTTATCAATTAATTCTATTGGAATATCTAAATGCAGTAAATCAGGATATTCGCCCGAATACAAAAACCTGGACAAATTTGAATCGAGATAAAACTTTTCTTGCCAGATATATTTTGGTTCTTTGCTAACAATAAATATTTCTGTAGGCTGAAATAAACTTTTTTTTATTAAAAAAGATTCTATCCAATTTTGATTATTTAAAATTGCAAGTAAGTTTTTATTAGAAAAATCATCCGATAAAGTTAAGACTAGTTTTTGCTCTTCAACTAAAGTAGGAGTTTTTTCAAAATAAATTTTTATTTTTTCATTGTTCGCATTTGAGCAACTAAAAATAATGGGTATAAAAATTAAATAAAATAGCATCCTTTTATTTGGCATTTATAATCTCTCTAACTAAGTCATTATATGTTAAGCCCACTGATTCAGCAGATTTTGGAAATAAACTATGTGAAGTCATCCCGGGGACTGTATTCACTTCTAAAACATAGAAATTATTTTTATTGTCCTGCAAAAGATCAACTCTTAACCAACCACTACAACCCATTATTTCATTTACCTTCAAACATACTTCCTCAAGCTCTTTTTCCTTCTCTTTTGACAGCATCAATTTTGAAAGCTGAGTGTCTTCATTTATATATTTTGCATTGAAATTATAGAAAGATTCAGAGGTAAATATTTCTAAAGCAGGCAAACATCTTCCATCCAAAATTGGAACTGTCAATTCTTTAAAATCAATACTTTCCTCAAAAATGAAAGCCCTGTTTGGATCTAAGCAACTGCTAATAGCTCTATCCAAATCTTCATTATTGGAAATTTTGAAAACATCTAAACTCGATCCATCCTCTACAGGTTTTAAAAAAAGATCATTAAATGGTCTTAGTTGATTAAAAAAGGGGTCGTCGATATCTTTCGCTGCTTCAAAAAGTGATTGGACAGTAATCCAGTTTGGTGTTGGAATATTATTTTTTCTCATGAGCTTTTTGCAAATATCCTTATTCCAAGTATTTTTACATCCCTTATAATCACTGCCAGAATATGGGATGCCCTTTTCTTCGAGGAATTTCTGTAATTCGCCTGATTCACCATCTTCACCATGAAGAGCTATAAATATGTAATCTTCTGGTGTAAATTCTGTAATTAAAAAATTAGCTGGATAGTCAACAAGTTGAGTGTCATATCCTAACTCTTTTAATGATTGGAATATGTATTTGCCACTTTCAAGTGAAACTTCTCGCTCAGAAGACTCTCCTCCATATAAAACAGTAATTTTTTTTATTGCCACTTTCTTTTAATCTCAATATTTAACTTTGAGATAGTCCCCGCGCCTTGAGTTATTAAAACTGAAAAGTTGTGATGGTTTTCTTTTAACCAATTTATTGGATCTTTGTTTCCAATAAAGTGAGCGTTTTTATGATTTTTTTTGATTTGTGAAATAAGTTTTTTAGATGAGATTCCTTTGATGGGTTTTTCGCTTGCCGGATATATATCCAATAGAAGAAGGTAATCTACCTTCGAGAGAACTTTTGCAAAATCATCGAAGAGTTGTTGTGTCCTTGTAAATCTATGGGGCTCAAAAATCATACAAATCTTTAATCTAGGAAATTTTTCTCTGGCTGCCTGAATAGTTGCAAATATTTCAGCAGGATGATGACCATAATCGTCAATCAATACATGAGCCTGCTTAGAAAAATAGAGTTTAGAAACCTCAAACCTTCTTCCAACTCCCTTAAATTCCTCCAAGCCCTTAGAAATATTTTTGATTGAAATATTTTCTTCAATAGCAACGCAAATAGCTGCAGCAACGTTGTAAAGGTTATGTTTGCCATTTAAATTTGTAGAGAAGTTATGGCATTTTTTATTTAGATTGTCAGTTAATTTAAACTTTTGAGACCCATTTTGAAAGCTTACATCACTAATTTGAAATCTACCTTTTCCACTAAAACCAAAGGTGATCTGCTTTCTATGAATATTTTTTGAAATTTTATATATATTTTTATCATCTATGTTGAGAATGATATGACCATAAAAAGGTAAATTTTCTGCAAAACTAACAAAAGACTGGTTTAGTTTGTCCTGATTATTTTCATAAAAATATAGATGATCATTATCAATATTAGTTATTACAGCGACATCAGGTTGTAAATGCATAAATGATCCATCACTTTCGTCAGCCTCTACAATAATATAATTTCCATCTCCAAGGTTTGAACTTCTACCAACGCTCAACACTTGACCTCCAACAACATAAGTGGGGCTTAAATTTGCTGCATTAAAAATACTTGCAATAATGCTCGTTGTAGACGTCTTTCCGTGACTTCCAGCGATTGCAATACTGCGATATGGTCTCATCAGAGTTCCAAGCATTTCTGCTCTCGGAATAATTGTTAATCCACATTTTTTAGAATATAAAAGTTCAGTATTTTTCTTTGATATTGCAGATGAGGCAACAACTAAATCAGCATTTTTAACAAGTTCAGGTTCATGTCCAATTTGAACCTTGACGCCAATTTTTTTTAATTCCTTTAATTCATCAGAAATAACTAGATCGGAGCCCGTGATTTTAAAACCCGTTTTTTGGAGGATAGTAGCAATACCAATCATTCCTGAACCACCAATACCAATCATGTGAATTTTTTTAAACTTTTGAAATCCTAGCTTAGACATGCGTTTTTAAAATTTTATGATTGAACTTACCATTCTTCTGGCTGCTTGGAAATGATCTATATTGCTATCTTTATCTGTCCATTCTAAATACTGCTTAGTCTCAATAATATTTTTTATTTTTTTAGAAAGAGACTCAATAGATTCATACTCTTCATGCACTAAGCCCATACCTAATGCTTTAATCTGATTTGCATTAAAAAATTGATGATTATCAATAGCTGATGGCAATGGAATCATGACTAATCCTCTTTTCAAACTTATTGCTTCTGATAAAGAGAGTGCTCCAGCCCTTGATACAACAAAATCTGACCAAAGAATCAGATCTTGAGGCGAATCATAGAATTCTTTAACTTCAAGTGAAATTTTGGCTGAATACAATTCTTTAATCCCAAAAGATTTTCCTTTTCCGCATTGATGTTTTATCTCTATCGGTATGTCCAAATCATTTAAAGCTATTGGAATATTTTTATTAATAAAATCAGAGCCCTGACTGCCGCCTGTAACATATATTCTTAAGGTATTTTTCTTGCTATTTGGAATAGAGTTTTTATTGAAATTCTTAATAGGGTTCCCTACTAGCATTGAATTTTGAAAAACATGATGGTTGATCGAGAATCCTAAAAAAAGTATTTCTGCAAATTTTTGCAATATCCTATTTGAGGTTCCGATAATCGAATTTTGTTCATGCAAAAAAAGAGGTTTTCTACATATCCATGCTGCTAAGCCTACTGGTAAAGAAATATATCCTCCAAAGCAAACAATGTAATCAATACTATTTTTTTTTATGTAAAAAATACTTTTAAGGATTGAAACCACCAAACCTAATACAGAAGAAATCTTATGAATAATATTCTTTCCTCTAAATCCTTTCATAGGAATAGTGAAAAGTTGAGTATCTTGAGGAATTACTCTATTTTCAATTCCAGTTTTAGTGCCAATCCAAAAAATCTCGTGATCATTTTTGATACATTCCTGACCAAACTCCAATGCTGGAAAGACGTGACCTCCGGTTCCGGCTGCAGCAATTAAAAATTTCATTACTTTATATGTTTATTTTCAAAATTAATCCTTAATACAATGCCCATCAGAAACATAAATAAAATTAGGCTTGTTCCCCCATAACTTATAAAAGGCAGAGTTAAACCCTTTGTCGGCAGAATTCCAAGGTTTACTCCAATGTTAAATACTACTTGAATTGCAATTAAAATGCCCGCTCCAAAAACTAGAAAACCTTGAAATAATTTACCGAGCTCTAATGCTTTAATAGATGTTTTGATGATGCCAAAAATTAATACAGCAAACAATAAAATTATTACCAAGCCTCCAATCAATCCAAATTCCTCTACAATTACCGCAAAAATAAAATCAGTATGCGGTTCAGGCAGGTATAAATTTTTTTGAAGACTGTTTCCTAAGCCAATTCCGAACCACTCACCTCTTCCTATTCCTAGTAGAGCGTTTGATAATTGCCATCCGGGTCCATAAAAATGCTCAAAAGGTTCAGTGAATGAAATAAATCTTAAGTACCTGTATGGCTCAAGATAGATGGCTATAGCAGCCAAGGAGCCCATTAATGAGAGTAATAATGTAAATTGTAAAAAAGAAATTCCTGCAAAAAATAGTATTGCAATTACTAGAGATCCGATTACTAGAGTTGACCCTAAATCAGGTTGGGACAGAATTAATAATCCAAAAACTGCTAAAACAAATAAAGGTCTAAAAAAGCCTAATGAAGTATTAATTTCGCTTAATCTTCTTACACAATAACCTGAAATATAGATAACCAAGGCCAGCTTGCTAACTTCAGAAGGTTGAACGTTAATTGGGCCTATTCTTATCCATCGCAAACTTCCATTAACTTCTGTGCCAACTCCTGGAATGAAAAGCGCAATAAGTAGAACAAATGAGCCAAGCAAAATAATCCAGTCCAATGTGAGAAGTAAATTTGAAGGAATACTTAATGCAATTATGGTTAATAAAATACCTATTATAAAAAAGATTACTTGCCTTGATGCAAAATGAAATGGAGTTCCGTAAATATCCTCAGATACATAAATACTTGATGATGCGACCATAATTAAACCTATAAACAATAAGCAAAAGTATGGAAAAATAATAAATATATTTTCTCGATCAATCATCAAGGTTCATTACTAATTGGGTAAAATGATTCCCACGCTTCTCGAAATTTATATAATCCTTGCCACTAGGATGGCCCGGGGAAAAAAGAATATTTGTTCGAAAATCATAATCTTTCTTCTTAATTAAATTCAATACTGATGCAAGGTCTTGATTATGAAATAATATTTTATCAGGGTGCAAAACTTTCTTATCTATCTCCTTTGCATGAGTGCCAAAAATATATACTTTTTTTGGACCTACAATTTTTAAACTATCATACTGCTCCTTAACTGGATCTCCGCATAGAATTAATTCAAGCGGATTAGAAACTTGATTCAAAGCAAATTTCAAGGCGTTAGTATTTGTTGCCTTGGAATCATTTATGAATACTAAATTTCTCATAGTCAATATATGCTCTAATCTATGAGGCAAATCCAATAATTTAATATCCTTAACTTCATTTTCTTCCCTTCCAGTAATCATTGACCATAGCTTTTTTGGATCGGACTGATTGGTTGATATTTTAGATTTTTTAATTTTATTTTTTATCTTTTTATACTCTGCGAAGCTTCCATGATGATCGATATGATCAGGAGCAATGTTGAGCAGTACTCCAAAATCTAAATTTATATCTTCAAGCTTCTCGAGTTGAAAGCTAGAGATCTCAATAATCGAATATGAGCATGAATTAATATTATCTAATACTGGGGTACCTATATTCCCGATTAATTGAGAACCTGCTAGCAACTGATGCAGATGATAACAGCATGTACTTTTTCCATTTGTACCGGTGATTCCAATCTTTACAGAATTATCTTCTTTAAAAAAAATATCTAAATCAGTTGTATATGGAACGTTATTAAATTCTCCTCCTGAATAAATCTTCCTGATATTTATTCCTGGACTTAAATAGATCATTTTGTAACTATCTAATTTTTTACGGTCGGGTAATTTATTGATAATATTTGATCCTTTTACATTTGCATCATAAATTTCATAGGCTTCTCCCTGTTTTTCTAAATATCTTTCAAATGACTGGCCCGTTACTCCATAACCAAAAATAAGAGATTTCATTGGGTCTTATCTAAGCTTTAAAGTTGCAAGTGCAAATAAAACAAGCACGAAAGTTATAATCCAAAATCTAACAATGACCTTTGGTTCAGCCCAGCCTTTTAACTCAAAATGGTGATGAATTGGTGCCATTAAAAAAACTCTTTTTCCTCTTATCTTGTATGAAGCCACCTGAATGATGACACTTAGCGTTTCCATAACAAAAACACCTGCCATAATTGCAAAAACTATCTCATGCCTAATTAGCACTGCTAAAGTACCTAAAATTCCACCAAGAGTAAGTGATCCAAGATCGCCCATAAAAATCTGCGCTGGATAGGTGTTATACCAGAGGAAGCCAATTCCTGCACCAATAAAAGCCCCGCAAAAAACAATGAGCTCTCCACTTAAAGGATTAAATGGTATAAATAAGTAATCCGAAATCAATATATTTCCTGAGGCGTACGCAATCAGACCAAGGCCTCCAGCAATTAAAACTGATGGCAAAATTGCTAGACCATCTAATCCGTCTGTCAAATTTACAGCATTTGAAGATCCAACAATTATAAAAATACTAATACAAAGAAAAATAACTGGCGAAACAGTAAAAATAAATTCTTTGTTAAAAGGCATAATATAAATTTGCTGATCTCCATATGGAGAAACTTTCAACATTAAGGAAATTGCCATAGTTGCAAAAATTGATTGTAGAATTAACTTATATTTTCCACTCAAGCCTTTTGAATTTTTCTCTCTAATTTTTAGCCAGTCATCAAAAAAACCTAAAATACCAAAAGAGATAGTTATGAATATCAGAATCCAAATGTAAGGGTTGTTAAAATCTGACCATAATAAAGTTGAAATAATTAATGAAAAAATGATAATTAAACCACCCATTGTTGGGGTCCCAGATTTTAAAAGATGCGATTCAGGTCCATCAGTTCTTATAGATTGAGCAAACTGCATTCTTGTAAGAAATCTTATTAAAGCAGGGCCGAGAAGGATCGATAACATAAGAGCTGTCAAAGTCCCCCCAATGGTTCTGACAGTTAGATAACGGAATACATCGAACCCAGGATCATATGACATTAACCAAGTACCAATTAATTCAATCATATTATTTCCATAAATTTAAAATTTCTTCCATTTTCATAGATCTAGATCCTTTTAATAAAATATTATCTCTTGTTTTAAGAATTTTTCTTAGAAAATCTACTAACTCTATTTTATTTGTAAAGAAAAAGCCTCTGTTCCCAAATGCAGATGAAGTGTGACGAATTAAATCTCCATATCCAAGCAAAAAATCTACTCCATGTATTTTGGCATAATCACCTAATTCAAGATGTAGTTTTTTTCTATAGCGTCCTAGTTCAGCCATATCTCCAAGAATTGCAATCTTTCTTCCTTGAAATTGACATAAAACATTGATTGCTGCTTTCATAGAATCTGGATTAGCATTATAGGTATCGTCAATAACATTTGACTGCTTTACCCATTTTTTTAGACCTAAGCGCTGAGAATGATTTTGCAAATCTTTCAAATTATCTGAAAATCTCTCTACATTTAATTTGGCCGAGTGAATTGCTGCAAAAGATGCCAAAATATTAAGAACATTATGCACTCCAATAAGCTTTGTTTTTATGCGAACTCTTTTTTTTAAATAATTAGATTCAATAAAGAAAGATAAGCCATGTTTTGTCATTTTTATCTGACTAGGAAAATATGATGCTGATGATTTTTCACCAAACGAATAAAATGCAATATCTTTTCGCATGCTTTTCCAGTAATTGAGATATTTGCCATCTGGAACAATAGCTATTCCATCCTTCTTAATATTTTTAATCAGTTCTGACTTTACTCTTAATACTCCATTTACAGAGTTTAGACCCTCTAAATGTGAATGGCCTATGTGAGTAATAATGCCTATATTGGGCTTAATAATTTTAGATAAAAGATCTATGTCGCCTGATTTAGCTGCACCCATTTCAAAAATAGCTGTGCTTTTTTGTGAATCCAACTCTAAAGCACAAAGGGGAAGTCCAATTTCATTATTGAAGTTTTTAAAAGTCGAATAACTGTTACTTATACAATTATTTAAAATGTTTTTAGTTGTTGTTTTTCCGTTACTACCAGTTACTCCAATTATATTTCCCGCATATCTTTCCATCGCAATCTTAGCGGCTTCAATAAGGCACTTCTCAGGACTTTTTACTTCAATAATTTTGGATGAATTAGAAATTGGGCTAAAATTTTTCTTCTTTTTTATAATTGCAAGAGATGCTCCTTTTTTAATTGCATCTGATGCAAAAATACTTCCATCATTATTGGAACCGGTAAGGCCAAAAAAAACTGAATTTTTTTTTACTTTTCTAGAATCTATTTGGAAATTTTTAATAGGTAAAGATAACTCTCCATCAAGACTTAATGAATTTAAAAAATCTTTTGTATCATTAATTAATTTCATTGTTTAAAATTTTTAGTACGCAATCCTTATCATTAAACGGAATTTTTTGTCCTTTTACCTCCATAGAGGTTTCATGGCCTTTACCTAATATTACCAATATATTTTTTTTATTTAAGTGGCTTAAAGCTAATTTTAAAGCATCATGCCTGTCCTCAATAATTTCTGCTCCACTATGATTATTTCCATCTAATGCATCTCTATAAATTGAAGAAAAAGATTCATAACGATTATTATCTGACGTAAAAATTACTTTGCTAGCAAACTCTTGAGCTACCTGCATCATCTTAGACCTTTTAGATTTGTCCCTGTCTCCGCCACAACCAAAAACAAGGATAATTTCATCATAAGATTTACTTAATTCAAATAAAATATTTTTAAAAGATTGATGATCATGGGCAAAATCAATCAAAATTTTTCCCTCTTTTAGTCTTAGTATTTCTCCTCTACCCTGTGGAAGTTTTATGGAACCTTTATTAATACATTTAATATCATTTGAAGAAACACTATCTGATATTAAAGCTAATGCAGAAATATAATTATCAATATTAAATTTTAAAAATAATGAAACATTTATCTCTAAAACTAAATTTGGGAAATTTAAATTAATTTTTGAACATTCTTCGGGATCATATTCAAAGGAATAATTAAATAATGCTGAAGCATCCTTTGAACTCAAATGTTTTGATGCTGAAATTTGTTTTTTTTGATCAGGCGATAAACTCTCTATCAAGTGACGCATATGATCGATAAAAATTATAGTTGGATTTTTATTATTAAGTTTTGTAATAGACAGTTTTGCGTCAATATAATTTTCATATGTTTTGTGGTAATCCAAGTGATCTGATTGAATGTTGAGGATAATGGTCTGATTAAAAAGAAGGTTGCATAACCTTTTTTGCACTAATGCATGTGATGAGATCTCAAGAAAAACATATATATCTTCTTTTGAGTTGCATGCTTTTAAAATTTTAAATATCTCAAATATTCCAGGTGTAGTATTACCTTTAGTTTTAAAAGAACTATCATTGATAATTGCTCCCAAAGTTCCAATGTAAATAGAGGGCCTATTAAGCTCTCTAATAATATTGTGAGCCATGAATGCTGTTGTAGTTTTGCCATTAGTGCCTGTCACACCATGAAAAATGAAATTATCCTCATTAAGTCCATAAAATTTATATAGAATCTCTGTAACCTTTTCTTCTAAATTATTAAAAAAATAAAATGGTACCTCTAATTCCTCTTCTAAATTTTGATCACTAATAATACAAGACGCGCCGTTTTTAATAGCTTGTTTTGCAAACTTTAATCCATGAGAATTTATACCTTGCCTAGCTACAAATAGAGAATTTTTTTTAACATCTCTGGAATCATCAGCAATTGATGAAATAAAGCATTTATCAAATATATTTGTTTTAATAAAGGGCTTAATAAGAGATAGTTTATTCATTTAAGTAATTTAAAACATCTTTAGATATAGCTGCGAATAATGGTGCAGCAACACTTCCTCCAGAATAATTATTTAGTCCTGGCTCATCAATATTGACAAAAATTGTTAATCTTTTAGTTTTTAAAGGAGCTATTCCGGCAAAAGAAGCCATGTATTTACTTTGATCATATCCGCCCTTTGAGCTAGGTTTATGAGAGGTTCCAGTTTTACCTGCAACTTCAAAATTTATTAGTTTTGCAAGGCTTCCTGTTCCGTCAGATACAACTAACTTTAATGAATCTAAGATCTCATCAGCGGTATCTTTGCTAATAACTCTTTGTTGATATGAAGACTCAAAATCATCAATAAAAAGTTTAAAATCTTTAAGGTAGCCATCATTAGCAAAAACTGAATATGCTTGAGCTAATTGTATAGAGGATGCGGTCAAACTATATCCAAATCCAATACTTGCTATTTCGTGATCAGTAATATTTTCCCTTGAATTAATAACTCCATAAGCAATGCCAGGAAAAAATATATTTGGTGGTTTTGATAGACCGAATCCTTTATAGCCTGAAATTAATCCATCAATACCAACAAGTAATGCTAACTTAGAAGCTCCAACTTGGCTTGATTTAGCGATCACTTCCCTAACAGTTAAGTCATTGTAGTTTTTTGGGTCTGATACCATCCTTCCGCTTAAGTTGATGAATCCCGGGCTGGTATCAATTATCTGATTAGAAGAAATTATGCCCATATCTATTCCCTTGGCTATTGCTAAAGGTTTTATGATTGAGCCTGGTTCAAATGCATCAATCAAAGCTCTATTTCTCATAATTTTTCTTTTGCGGTTATTTGGGTTGTATGAAGGATAGCTGGCAATTGCAAGAATTTCTCCAGAAATATTGTCTAGAACTATCGCACTGCCTCCCTTTGCATTATTCGCTTCAATATAGTTCGATAGATGTTTGTATGCGTAAAACTGAATTCTGCTATCAATAGTCAACTTTTTATCGAGGCCCTGAATAACTGCTTGTGTTACTTTTGGCCTTTTGCTTGCATTTCGATAAATTGTCTCCTTGCCAGGAACTCCAGACAATTCAGAATTTAAAATATTTTCAAGTCCCTCTAAACCAAATCCATCTTTTCCAGCAAATCCAATCAAGGTAGCAGCCTGCTCACCAAGTGGATAATATCTTTTTTGAAATGATTCAATCTCAATACCTGAGAGCTTTAAACTTTTTACATTCTCATATTCAGAAAAATTTAAATTAGGAAAAATTAAAGTTTTTTTATTTATTTTTTTAATATCAGAGAAATCCGTAATCAAAGAAAGAGAGTTTGTAAGTTTTTCATAATCCTCCTTTGAAAAATTTTTAAGGGCATACAAATCATATTGAATGATTGATATTGCAAGAGGAAAATCATTTCTATCCAAGATACTTCCTCGAATAGATGGAATGGGCCTCGTTGCCTCAAGCATACTTTTGCCCTTTGATGCTAAAAAATCTCCATCAATAAATTGAAGACTCACTATTCTAAAAATTAAAATTAATAAACTTGTTATAAGAAAAAAGTAAATTAAATATGCTCGCCAACTATGAATAAAATTATTCTTCATAATACAAAGTTGTTACTTTGGTTATATCTTCCATTTTTAAAATTTCTTTTACATGTCGTTCAACCTTAGCAGGAGAGCTGAGATGATAAAATTCAGTCTTTAAATTAAGATTTATTTCCATAAGCTTATTATTTGCTACCTTTAGATATGCATTATTTTCGTATTCCTGACTAAATTGCCATCTCACCTTTATGATCTCAAGACATATGAAAAATAGAATGAAAATATTTAAAAATGAAATGAAAATAGAAAAATTTTTCATAATCTTGAAAATACTCTCATAACTGCACTTCTTGAACGAGGGTTAGTTTTAATCTCTTCAATGGATGGCCTTACTTTTTTCTTTATGCAAGTAAAAGTTTTCTTATAAGAAGGGTTAATTGGTATATCTTTTGGGAAATCTTTAATTTCGGGTTTAAAAAAATTTTTTACAATTCTATCTTCTAAAGAATGAAATGAAATAATTACTACTATTCCACCTAATTTCATGAATTGTTCTAACTTTGAAAGCATGAGTTTTAAATGATGAAGCTCATTATTTACATGAATTCTTATAGCTTGAAATGACTTAGTAGCAGGATGAGTTTTACCAGTTCTTTTTATTACTCCTTGGATTATATTTGACAGCTCGATTGTAGTCTCTATGGATTTTATTTCTCTTGATTCAACTATTGCACTAGCTATTTTCCTTGATGCTTTCTCTTCTCCGTATTTATATAAAATATCACTAATCTCTAATTCAGGTGCGTTATTAAGCCATTCATATGCACTTAAGCCTACAGATGTATCCATCCTCATATCTAAAGGTCCATTGGTTTGAAAACTAAAACCTCTATTTGGATCGTCTAAATGCGTTGAGCAGATACCAAGATCTAATATGATTCCGTCAAATTGTTTATTTGAAAACAACAATTCAATTTCAGAATAGTTGGAATGATGAATACTAAAGCGTGAATCATTGAAATGCTCTTTCCCATACAAAACTGCATCTTTGTCCCGATCAACAGCATCAAGTGTTCCATCAGGTGATAATCTTTTAAGAATTTCTTGAGAATGACTTCCCCGACCAAATGTTAGATCTAAATATGAACCGGATAAATTATGAAGCAAAAAATCTAATGATTCTTCCAGCAGAACTGGAACATGAAGCATATATTAATCTACTTGCTTTCTCATGAAGGTTGGCACATCGAGGAAATCTATGTCCTCTGCAGACGATGTGCCACCTGACTCGTTGTTTTGACCTACCTGTGCTGAATCTAAACCAACTGGATTAAGTTGCACAGTAGCTCTTCTTGAATTATCCACAGCAAGAGTTGCGGTTTGTTGATTTACTCCAGTTGCAACGACTGTCACTAACAATTCATCATCATCCATTGAATCTTCCATTACCGTTCCGTAGATAATTGTTGCATCTTCTGCTGTAAATTCTTGAATCACAGAATCAACCTCATCAAAATCTGCCATTGTTGGAGATTTTGCTGTAATGTTTACAAGAATACCTCGTGCATCTTTCAATTCAATATCCTCAAGTAATTCAGAACTTACCGCCTGACTAGCAGCATCAATACCTCTCTCATCAATGCTTGATTTTCCTGTTCCCATCATAGCAATACCCTTTTCCGACATAACTGTTTTTACATCGGCAAAGTCAACGTTAATATAACCAGGTTTCATTATGATGTCAGAAATACCTTGAACAGCTCCTTTTAAAATATCATCTGCTTTTGCGAAGGCATCTTCCATAGAAGTTTTTTTACCTAGAATATCCATTAATTTTTGATTTGGGATTGTAATCAAACTGTCTACTTCCTCCACAAGCTCTGCTATACCTTGTTCTGCTGCAGCTTTTCTTTTGTGACCTTCAAAGTTAAATGGTTTTGTGACAACAGCCACTGTTAAAGCTCCCAATTCCTTAGCAATTTCAGCAATAACAGGAGCTGCACCAGTTCCAGTACCTCCTCCCATTCCGGCGGTGATAAAGATCATGTCCGCACCAGCTAACAACTCCTCTATTGCAGCTCTGTCTCTTTCTGCAGCAGCTCTCCCCACTTTAGGATCTGCTCCGGCACCCAAGCCTCTAGTAACATTATCACCAAGCTTTAATATCGTAGATCCAGTCGCCCTATCTAATGCTTGAGAGTCTGTATTTGCACAAATAAAATCTGCTCCTTGAATGTCATTATTTATCATATGGATAACTGCATTTCCTCCAGCTCCGCCAACACCAATAACTTTAATCTTGGCTAAACCAGCATTTTCTTCAATTATTTCCCAATTCATTTTCCACCCCTTTAAAAAGATATTGTTTTTAAGCTTTCCGGCAAAACAACTTCAAGTATTTCAGTTGATAAGGCTCCACCTGTTTGCCTCATTTCCCAATTTTTCTCATTCCAAACTTCAAATTTATTTCCCATCCCAATAATAGAAACTTTTGTAGATTTGCTTATCTCCGCATATTCTCTTAATTCTGATGATAATAAAACCAACATTCTGCTGTTTGGATCAAATGAGCTGACACTTGCATTTCCTAATATAGTCCACTGTAAATTTCTGACTATTGGATCAAGCCCTTGGAGTCCTTGAAGTTCTTCAGATATCTTGCTCCAAATTGATCCTGGATAAATTTTTAATGCTGGATATTGAGGGTCTCTTGTTACAACAATATTTGCTTCATTTTGACTAAGAAGCTGCTCTCGGTATTTGGCAGGAATAGCTAATCTTCCCTTTGAATCTACTGAAATTGTTGTAAAACCAAACATAATATATAAATAAAATTAGTTTATACACACTTTATACTACATTTAACACACTTTTACACACTTTTTTTTCAAAAAATTTAAATGAGTTGATCTATAAGCCGGATTCTGTATTAAATGACCATCTATCTAGGCAATACGTCACCGCATTGCTCAAGCAACCTACCCGAATCCTAGGCGAGTAACCTTATCAGATTCCTATTTGGTTTTGCTTCAAAGTGGGGTTTGCATTGCCGTATTTGTTACCAAATACGCGGTAGGCTCTTACCCTACCATTTCACCCTTACCAAATTCATGGCGGTATAATTTCTGTTGCACTTTCCGTAGGCTCACACCTCCCAGGAGTTACCTGGCACTCTACTCTGTGAAGTCCGGACTTTCCTCTAACAAAAAGCTAGCAGTCATCCGATCAACTCTTTCGTATTTTAATATTATTTTTTGCTATTTAGAAATTTCAAGCAGGAATTTATAAACCTCATGTTTTGAGAAACTAGTAATTTTTGCTATCAGTTTTGATGCATCAGCTGGAGGGAGGTAATCAAGAAATGGGCGACAGAAATTCTCATCTAACCTTATATCTTTTCCAAAAGAAGAATTCTCATTCAAAAGTAGTACAAATTCTCCTAGTAATTTAATTTTATTCTCTTTGAAAAGATTTAAAATTTCTATAGATGTTCCCCTGTAAATAGTTTCATGTTTTTTTGTCATTTCCCTGCAAATTGCTATTGATGTCTTGGGGCTTAGGACCTCAGAAAAAATTTCAATAGTACTTTCAAGCCTCTTTGCTGATTCAAAAAAAATATTGGTGACATTACTATTTTTAATCTTTGATATAGTTTCTTTTTTTGCTATATTTTTTTTAGGTAAAAATCCATGATATAAAAATTTATCTGTGGGCAAACCTGACAAAAGTAATGAATTAATTACTGAAGAGGGTCCAGGAATAACTGTAAATTGAATGCCGTTTTTAATACACCTTTGAACTAGGGGATATCCAGGATCAGAAATAAGAGGTGCGCCAGCATCTGATAAAACAGCTACTGTTTCACCATTTTTGATAAGATCAATTATCTTATCGGCAGTTCCTTTTTCATTATGTTCATGAAATGGAAATGTGTTTTTTTTAATATTAAAATATTTCAAAAGTTTTGAAGAGACCCTAGTATCCTCTGCAAAAATGTTGTCTACTTCCTTAAGAGTATCAATTGACCTAACTGAGAAATCATTTAAATTACCAATTGGTGTGCAAATTAAATAAAGCATAAAATTAAATTAATGATTTCTAAAAAAAACAAATATATTAAACATGTTTTAACTTTATTAATTTTATCATCTTGCTCAACAACATCTGAAAATTTAATAACCTCTTCTAATGAATCAATTTCAAAAGATTATGAAAGAGATCTTGGAGATATTAACGCTTACGATGCTTTCTTTTTAAATGATTTAGAAATATTAAAACAAATAATTGATAACCAAAGAATCAGCCAAAGTGCACTTGGAGATATAAAACTATTAAAAAAAAATTATCAAAAGATTCTAAAAAAAAATAAATATCAGATAAAACTAAATCCTGATCAAGAATATTCTGAAGAACTAATAAAATTAATCTATCAATTTAACCTTCCAATAAATATTTCATGGGATGAAAACAAACCAAATGTGATTCCAGAAGATTTATTTATTAAAAAGATTGATGGATTTTGTAATAGTCTCTATGACGATTCTATCTCTTCAATTAATGAAGAAATCAGCAAAATCCCTGGTTCAATATTAGTTATTTATTCTGATCAATACGCATCTATTGTTCAAAAAATACAATCAGTTAATTCAAAAATATATACTGTAAATTATGATTCCAGTAATTTTCAAGAATTTTCATCTAGGGTACTCGGGATTGATTTAAGCGAAAGAAGATTCAAAAGAATTTCTAACTTGAACCCTAATCAAATAATGAATTTCAACCCTCGCTCTAGATCTGATGTTAAACAAATTGTAATGCTATTAAGGCCTCAGGAATTCAAAGCAATGATTCCTGCACTCAGATACCATGGCGGCAATAAATTTAAATATATAAACTTCGTTTCTTCTTTAGAGGGCTTGAATAATTCATTAGAATTGTTGGATTATGAAGATTCTCATGTGCCCATTTCATTTTTCTTATCAAGAAAAATTCAAAATGAAGGCACTATATCAATTGAAGAATTCTTAAAATATGGAATATTAAGTGATTGGCTCTTAGATCAAGTTTTTAAACAAGCCGGGGTTCAGTCAGCAAAAAGAAATGGGGCTACAGGGATCATTTTTTATGACCAGAATTCATGTAATAGAAGAGAGATTCCTTTACAGAAAATCTCTTCAAATTTATTTGCTACTTAATCCCTTAAGTCCCTCTCAATTAAGGAGAGGCTGTCTTGAAAACTTGGTCTTGCAAAGATTTTAGCTTGATAATCTAACAAGGGCTTTAGATGTCTATTCAAGGGAAGGTTAATTCCTAATGAAGGTAATCTCCATAAAATAGGCGCTAAATAACAATCAATTAAAGAAAAATCTTCGCTCATAAAAAATTCAAATTCTTTGAAGGTTGGTGCAACTGTGCTGATTTCATTTAACAATTCTTCTCTTACTACAAGAAGTTCTTTTTCAGATTTTTCTTGAGCTATTAATGTATCTACTAGAGGACACCATTCTCTGTTGATTCTCAACATAAGTGTTCTACTGTTAGCTCTTAAAACAGGATATACAGGAAGAAGGGGTGGATGAGGAAACCGCTCATCAAGATACTCGAGCATTACTCCAGCATCGTATAAACCAAGATCTCTATCAGCTAAAATGGGTAAAGTATGATATGGATTGAGGGCCAAAACTTCATCAGGAGCCTCTTCATTTGTAGTTTCTCTTATCTCGCATGCAATGTCTTTTTCAGCAAGAACAATTCTCACCCTGTGGCTATAATGATCGTCTTTGTCAGAATATAAAATCATGGTTCCCCTTAATTATAAATAAATTTCTAATGATAATCTTTTTGGTATTCTCTATATAAAAGATAAGAAAAAGCTGTAAACACTACAAAAAAAAGTATTACATACCAACCCATTCTCTCCCTTACAGACCTACTGGGTTCTCCAACATATGTCATGAAATTAACTAAATTAAATATATAATCATCAAATTCTTGTTGAGTGAGTTTTCCTGATCCTTCTATAGTTTTAAGATAGCCGCACTTTTCTTCAGTTATATCATTACCATACTCATCTCTTCGCACTCCACCATTGCTCGCAATTATTGCCACATCCTTACACGATAAAATCTGTTGGCCTTGCATGAAAGCCAACACATTGGGCATCGCTGCACCAGGATAGACCATATTATTTACTCCATATGGTTTTGATGAATCTTCATAGAAAGTACGTAAATATGTATATACCCAGTCAGAGCCATGCAATCTTGTTACTAGTGTAAGATCAGGAGGAGCAATACCAAACCAACCCTCAGATACAGATGGCTGCATTGAACCTGTCATCCTATCACCAAGCTTAACATTGCTACCAAAAACTAAATTTTCAGTAAGAATTTTTTCAGGAATATCTAAGTCTTTTGAAATTCTTCCCCAACGTGAATATTTTAACGAATGACAGCCATAACAATGATTGATAAATGTAAGCGCTCCTTGTTGCAAAGACTCTATATTGGTCAATTGTGGTTTGAAAGGATCGCATTCTCCATAATCTCCGCATGGTGCGCCTACAGCAGCAATTACTGAATTGGTTGAAAGTGATAAGAAGATTAGTAAATAAAACTTCTTCACAATCTCTCAGGTACCGGTTTAGTTTTTTCAATGGAAGTATAAATAGGCATTAAAAGAAAAAATGCAAAATAAATAACAGTTCCAATAATACTTAAAGTTGTTCTTAGAGCTGTCACGGGAACGGTTCCTAGCCAGGCAAGCATTAACCAGCTGATAATGAACATCGTCATAGCAATTTTGCTTAATATCCCCTTATACCTAATTGAGGCTGCCTTACTTCTATCAAGCCATGGAACTACAAATAAAATAGCAATAGCTGCTGCCATAACTAGCAAGCCACCTAACTTATCAGGAACTGCCCTAAGCATTGCATAATACGGCGAGTAATACCACACAGGAGCAATATGTTCAGGTGTACTTAATGGATTAGCTTCCTCAAAGTTTGCAAGCTCTAACATGTATCCTCCTCCCTCTGGAAAAAAGAACATGATGAATGAAAAAACAATTCCAAATACGCCAATAGCCACTAAAGCATTCAAAACTTTATATGGAAAAAATGGTACGCTATCTAGAGGTACTCCATCTTCATCAAGATATTTTTCTATATCTACTCCATCAGGATTTCCAGCACCTACCTCATGCAAGGCAACTAGGTGCATAAATACCAATGCAATTAAAATTAAGGGCAAAGCAACCACATGAAGTGCAAAAAATCGTGAGATGGTTGCGCCAGAAATATAATAATCACCTCTAACCCAAAGCTCTAATGATTCCCCTATGTATGGAATTGCTCCGAAAAGAGAAATAATAACTTGGGCCCCCCAATATGACATTTGACCATAAGGAAGTACGTACCCAAGAAAACCCTCTGCCATCATTACGAGATAAATAGTCATTCCAAAAATCCAAACTAATTCTCTTGGTTTATGATATGAGCCATATAGTAGGCCTCTGAACATATGAAGATATACAACAGCAAAAAACATTGAGGCTCCTGTTGTATGCATGTAGCGAATTATCCAGCCATATTCAATATCTCTCATGATGTACTCTACAGATGCAAATGCACCTTCTTCAGTATTCTCATATCCAAACATCAACCATATACCTGAGACGATTTGAATTACCAAAACAACAGATGCCAATGCACCAAATAAATACCAAAAATTTACTTTCTTTGGTACAGGATGTTTAGAAAGATGGCGCTCATATGTATTCGAAATTGGTAATCGAGTATTAATCCAATTAAAAATTCCAGACGATTGTTGGGTCATTATGCTTTACCTCTCTTCCCCTATAGTTAGAATACTTCCATCAAAATAGTGTGGCGGAACCTTTAAGTTTGTAGGCGCTGGAACACCTTTAAATACCCTGCCAACTATATCAAACATTGATCCGTGACATGGGCAAAAAAATCCTCCAATCCATGAATCATCCCATGGCTGAGGTTGTATTTCTGGATAGAATTTAGGTGCGCAACCAAGGTGAGTGCAAACTCCTGCTATTACTGTGTATTCTTTTGAAGTAGATCTAGTAGGATTTATGTCTCTGTATGGTTCGTCTATTTTTAATGAGCTTGGGTCATCTAATTTTGACTCGACTTTAGAAAGGTTTTCTATTGCCTCTTTACTGTGACGAATGATGAATATAGGTTGTTTTCTCCATGAGACTTGGATCTTTTGTCCAATTTGCATTTTGGATACGTCTATTCTTACAGGACCCCCAACTGCTTTTGCTTTGGCGCTTGGATTCCATGAGGCTATGAATGGAACTGCTGCCATTGATGCTCCAGCTGCACCTACGGCTGCAGTCATGCCAATTAAAACTTTTCTTCGCGTGGTAAGTGTATCTTCCATTAAACCTATATTGGGATAAACGGTAAAATTTAAATGAAAGAAATTAACGTTTTGAGAATTGAGAGCTTTTTCTTGCTTTCTTTAATCCTGGTTTCTTTCTTTCAACTTTTCTATCATCTCTTGTAAGGAATCCTGCAGATTTTAACTGAGGTCTCAATGACTCATCAAACTCAAGCAAGGCCCTTGAAATTCCATGTCTTATAGCTCCAGCCTGTCCGAAACTACCACCACCTTTTACCATGGCTTTGATATCTATTTTCTCTTCCAATTCAGTCAATTTTAAGGGTTGCATCACTAACATTTGTGCTACTTGTCTACCAAAGTAATGTGATAATTCCTTATTATTTACAAGTATTTTTCCTTTACCTTTGGAGAGATAGACTCTGGCTGAGGAAGTTTTCCTTCTACCAGTAGCATAGTGGATAGCTGTGCTCATATTTTTGGTTCCCATTTTATTGGTTCTTGAGATTCATGAGGATGATGACCACCTTTATATACTTTAAGCTTTTTAAAAATTTTTTTTCCGAGCTTATTTTTGGGAAGCATGCCCTTCACGGCTTCTTCTATGATGTATTCAGGTTTATTTTCAATAATCTCCTTAAACACTTTCGACTTTAATCCACCAGGGTATAAAGAGTGGTTATAGTATTTTTTATCATCGAATTTTTTTCCTGTTACCTGAATCTTTTCTGCATTAATAACGACCACATAGTCTCCACCATCAGTATGTGGAGTGAAAGTAGGTTTATCTTTTCCTCTGATGCGGTCAGCTATTTTTGTTGCTAAGCGCCCTAAGATTTTGTCAGATGCATCAACAATGTACCAATCATGTTGAGCGTCTTCTTTTCTGAGTGAAAGAGTTTTCATTATTTTTAATATTAAAAGAAATTTTAGATGCGAATGTTAATGTTTACGCGCTATTTAATCAATATTTTAATTCATTTAGTTTGGTTTTTCTTTAAATTTTGCAGATATTTTGTTGTTGCTATTTGATGCAATCTACTTTCTGTTCTGACCCATAGATGATGCAATTGATCTCC
>MDSW01207909.1_pt1 | contig 28632 bp, 27 predicted proteins | sample 811171 | NCBI WGS metagenome assembly MDSW01 (sample SAMN05326641, study PRJNA326480) | marine metagenome | isolation source: seawater | place: Atlantic Ocean: North West | collected 2012 | reverse complement strand
CGGCCTGGGAGCGCTCGAACGGCGTCGGCCGTCTCGTCAAGAAGGAGCCGCCGCGACCCTATCCAACCTGGACGGCGCCGGCTTCGTTCACGCTGCACGAGGGGACCTTCTCCTCGGACGGGGTCATTCTCGTGACGATCATGCGGACCCATTCGGCAGATAGCGCCTTGACCTTCGAGGTCGCTGAGGAACCACAGCCTGGGCAGGTGCGTGTCCTGCTGGATTTCGGCGGTTGCACGGAGCTGCTCCACCTGGCCGAGTCTGTCACGGCTGCCGAACTCTGGATCGCCAGAGAAGGCTATCGCAACGCGCGGCTGGAGATCGTCGGCAGCGAGGACGGCGACAGGGCAGGGGACGCGGATTTTGCCGCCTGAGCCGATGTAGAACCCAAGGGGCCCGCCAGAGCGCGGGCCTCTCACCCATCACGATCCTGTCCTGCGAGATCGCGGGGCACCATAGGATCCATTCCAACACGGAATGACGTATTCCTTGAAAAGCCTGCCCGGGAGGCTGGCACCGATGGCATCAGCGGGACACCCGGCTCCAGTCAGCGGTCGCACAATCCCCCGCTCGCCATTCCCTTCCTTGCCCCGAATCCCGTCTTCGAGATCAACCCGCGAGGGGTCGGACTACGGGCGAGCCCGTGCCGCCGGGTGGATTCGGCCCCGTTTCACTTTTTCGGGCCGAACGCACCCGGTGATGTCAGGCAGTCTTCGGGCCTGCGAGGTCCTGTCGCGCGGGGGATGGTCCTCCGCCTCCAAGACAGGAGCCAAACAGATGTCCCGCAAAGATGCTCACGCCTTCGCCGCCTCTCTCGCCGCCACGCTCATGGTCTCGATCGTCGTCTTCCAGGCCGGTGATGGAACCTATGGCGCCGTCCCCGCTGATGAAATCGACGGAGACGAGGTCGTGATCGTCTCGGAATACGATCCCTTCGGGTGAGGCTTCGGCCTCACTTCCCGAGGGCCCAGGCGTGGCACAGGTGTGCACTTGGGCCTAGTAATGTCCCCGTGACCGGGGATAGTCAGTCGGCTAACAATCGCTTCCGACAGTCTGCTTCTACCATGTTCGGGAAGCCTTTTCGTCGATCATCCCTATATGCTGGAAACAGCGGTCACCCCCATGGTGAGCGCTGGTTACATGACGTTCATCAGCGCGGGGTCCATTCCGAACAGGCTGCTGGCGCTGTGCGCTGCCTTTCCGAGCGTCACGCTGCATAGCACGGTAACCGACGCGCCAGGCCAGGCCCTGATGATCTTGATCCCAAGGCTGCATTTGACCCTTTGGGAACCAAAGTGGATGTCGCTGTCACTCGCTGTCGTCTATCGGCAACCTGAGCGATACTTGAAAACCTGTGGTCCGGCCCGGCCGCGGCGATTGAAGGACAAGGCGGCTGCTGATCCGCTCTGCGATTGCGGCGACGATGGCAAGACCCAGGCCGCTGCCGTCGGAGGTGGCAGAGGCCCGCTCGAAACGCGCTGTCAGCCGGTCGAGCGTTTCGCCTGGCACGACAGGGCCGTCATTTGCCACGGTGAACTGGCCAGATGCGGTCAGCGTGACGTCGACCGGGGTAGTCTGTCCCCCATGACGAAGAGCGTTTTCCACGAGGTTCCGGCACAGAATGGCGAAGGCGTCGGGATCAAGATCTGACATGACAGCCATGTCGGGAAGATTTAGCCTGATACGATCTGGCGTGCCCGTGCGGCCAATATCGTCCACCACAATTCTCGCAACGCCCCTCAGATCCGAGCTTTTGTCCATCCTCAATCGCCCGCCTTCTGCCCGCGCGAGTTGCATCATGCGTTCTGTGCGTCGCGTCAGCCTTTTCAGCGTCTCCTCGATGTCGGTCGCACGTTGTGCAGCCGCTCGGTCCTTGGTTTCTGACCTAAGCCTCTGCGCCTGCGCGATCGCTCCCGCGAGTGGTGTGCGTAGCTCGTGAGCGGCATTCGCAGCAAAGCTTCGCTCGGCCTCGAACGCTTCGCGCAATCTGGCCAGCAGGCTGTTCAGGGTGTCAGCCAGCGGGCCGATTTCAGTTGGAAGCCCCTCGTGAGGAACCTGCGAAAGGTCGCGAGCGCCACGTGCTTCCAGCCGCGCGCGGAACCGGCGCAGAGGATCAAGGCTGAAGCGAACTGCCAGGATGATCGCGATCAAGGCCACTGGAAGCACGATCAGCAAGGGCAGGCCGAGACCCATCTGGATTTCGCGAGCCACCGACATGCGGTGGGCCAGCGGCTCGGCCACTGTGATGCGGATCGTGTCCTGAAGCGCCGCGTCGCTGTAGAGACGGTGCGTCGCGGTCTGGCGAAACCCGGGCCCGTCATAGGAGGGGAACACGGTGGGGTCCGCCGCATGCGATTGCAACAGGACGCGGCCTTCGGCATCGCGCACGAGATAGGTGAAGAACTCGTCGTGCTCACGGATCGGGGCGAGCCGCTGGGTCACACCCTGATCTTCCCGCCCGACGATGTCGGTTGCTGCCAGCGGCAGGATCCGCTCCGCTGTCTCACGGAGCGCGCTGTCGAAGACCTCGTCCATTTCGGCCCGGACGATTACGGCCGTCACCGTCGCTGCGAGAAGCCACAGCACCGTCAGCACCAGCCCCACCGACAGGCCGAGCCGTGCCTCTAGGCTGACGGGCCACTTCATGGCCTGCCCAGGCGGTAGCCCATGCCGCGCTCGGTCTCGATGATTGCGCTCCCCAGTTTCTTCCGCAGGCGGCTGACATGGACCTCGATGGTGTTGCTCTCGACCTCGGCGTCGAAAGCGTAGAGCTTCTCCTCCAACTGCGCCTTGGACAGGAGCTGCCCGGGACGCGCGAGGAAGGCTTCGAAGAGCGCCCATTCCCGCGCCGTCAGCGGCACATGTCTGCCATCCCGATGGACGCTGCGCGCGGCAAGGTCGATGTCGAGCGGTCCGTGGGTCAGGATCGGGTTGGGGTTGCCGCTGTAGCGCCGCGCGACCGATCCGATCCGCGCCGACAGTTCCGACAGGTCGAAAGGCTTCACAAGATAGTCGTCAGCGCCTGCATTAAGCCCGTCGATCCGATCGGACACCTGGTCGAGTGCGGTAAGAATGATGACCGGTGTCACGTCGCCCCGCGTGCGCAAGCCCTTGAGAAACCCTATACCGCGCCCGTCCGGCAGCATCAGGTCGAGCAGGATTAAGTCGTAGGACGTAGCAGCCATGGCATCGCTTGCCGCATCCAACCGCGTAACCCAATCCACTGACTGGCCATCGGCTGCGATCTGGTCGCGCACGGCAGCGCCGAGGGTCGTGTCGTCTTCGATCAGCAATATGCGCATGGTCGTACCCGTTCTTGTCTGATGTCCCTGCATGATCCGTCTGGCTGACACGAAGCTGAAGCCTGTGGGTCGCGCCCGTTCAGGCTGTCGTCAGTTTCGCAGCGCATGAAGTGCATCAAGAGGCGAGCCACTAGGAGTGTGCCCCATGAAGAAGACATTGACAATTATCGGCTTTCTCGCGGTCTTCCCGGCCGGCGCGGCGCTGGCTGACGACGACTGCTTCGTTCCGATGGCTGATTGGCAGCCGCGCGACGCGGTTGCCCGTCTTGCCGAGGAAAATGGCTGGGCGGTGCGCCGCATCAAGATCGACGATGGCTGCTACGAAATTGACGGCCGGGATGCCCAAGGGCGTGCGATCGAGGTGACGGTCCACCCGGCGACGTTGGAAGTAATCGAGTTCGAGTTTGAGGACGACGATGATGATCGTCGCGACCGCGATCACGAGAGACGCGACGATGACTGATACGGCGCATCGTGATGGTAATGTCTCTGCGCCGGGCCTTCCCACACTCCCTCGGCTTTCCCTCAACTCTCCTCTGGCCCTGACGGGCCCGGTGCTGGTGGCGCTGCCATGCCTGCTGGCGGCTCTGTTCGGGATGAACACCTATGCGCCTTATGGTGCGGATGCAGCATTTGGTATTGCCGTCGGGGCCGCGGCAGTTGTCGCGATGGCACAGACCTTGATCCTCGCCGCACGGCCGCCACTGGTGGAACCATTGTTCGGCGGTCTCGATCGAATGTACCGGGTCCACAAATGGCTCGGCATTTCCGCGATGGTCCTGATGATACTGCACCAGCAGATAGAGCCGGATTTCGAGCGTTTGGTGCGTGAAACCTCCCTTGGGGACCTAGGTGAAGAGGCGGGCGAACTTGCCTTCAACGCACTTCTCGCCCTAGTCGCTGTCAGCTGGTTCCGGAGATTGCCCTTCATCGGGCTCGAGATTCCCTATCAGCTCTGGCGGTTCAGCCATCGTTTCATGGGAGCCCTTTTTGCAATCGTGGTGTTTCACCAGTTTTTTGTCGACATGCCTGCTGGGGTGGACCCGACATTCATGTTGGTGCTGAATGCTTTCGGAATCGCCGGAGTTGTCGCCTGGATCTTCACCGAGTTGCTCGCTCCGCATCTACGGCGTAGAGACTTCACTGTCAGCCAGATCAGCCAGACCGGTGACACGACCACCTTGATGCTCACTCCCAAAGGCCGTGCCATGCGGTGGCGGCCCGGGCAATTCGCTTTCGTTCGAGCGCCGGAAGCTGGACTGTCCGAGCCGCACCCTTTCACGATCGCCAGTGCCCCGCGCCCTGATGGCTCCCTGACGTTTTCCATCCGGGCTCTGGGTGGGTGGACACGGAGCCTTCCGGCGACGTTGCGGACCGGAACGCGCGTGCAGGTCGAAGGCCCCTATGGGCGGTTCGATTTTCGCAAGGGCGGTGCGCGCCAGATCTGGCTGGCCGGCGGTATAGGTATCACGCCGTTCCTCGCCTGGGCGGAAAGCCTGACGGAGGCGGAAAGGCGCGACATTCACCTCGTCCACTGTGTTCGAACGCAAGACGAGGCGATCGGGTTGGAGACGCTGCGCGCTGCGGCCGCCCGCAATCCGAGTTTCAGTTTCGAGGTGGTCGTCACGGCGCGCGATGGCGGGCTCACGGCCGAGCGCCTGATCGGCGCGGTCCCTTTCGCGATCCGGCAAGCCGATTTGTGGTTCTGCGGCCCAACCGGTCTGAAGGACGGGATTCTCAAGGGCTTGAAAGCACAAGGCCAAACGCCTCGCCGTGTCCGCTTCGAGCAGTTCGAATTCGCCTGAACGCGGGGCAGGGCGCATAGCCATGCCAGCCCTGTAGCCTGCGCTCGCATCTTTTTGGCCCCGCCATCATCGGCGGGGCCATTTTTTTCCTGACGGCAAGCTGAAGGAGGAATCGCTGGGGCGTCAGGAAGCCCTCAGGTCGACGCGCCAGATTTGTCTCATCAGACGAAAGGAGACCTTGCCATGAAAAAGACCCTGACCCTTCTCGCAGCGACAACGGCGCTGACCGCCGCCATCGGCGTTCCTGCCTGGAGCGCGATGCAGGCCCCGGCCGACAGCATGCTTCGGCCCGTGGCCGCGCTCTTTGACGACGCCTCACAAGACATGCCTCTCATTCTCGCAAGCGACGATGACGACCGCTGGCGGGACGGTTCGCGTCGCGGACACGACAATGACGATGATGATGATGACTGTGACGACGATGATGACGACGACGATTGTCGGGGCGGCGCCCGCAATCCCGCGCCCGCTGGAACGGTCGCTCCTCCTCAGAACGGCCTCTTCGGAAATGGCGCCCCTCCGCAGGTTCAGGTGAACTGAACAGCTCCGAAGCCCCTCTCCGAATAAGGATACATCCGATGAAATCGCTTCTCGCAACGCTCGCTCTCACCACCGCGCTAACGCTCCCCAGCCTCGCCATGGCGCGGCCGGTGACACTGACCGCAACGCTCAATAATTACGGCGGCGACGGCGCCTATCTTGCGCTCTACGTCACAGATACCTCTGGAGCCTATGTCGGCAGTCTCTGGATGGCTGGTGGCAAGTCCAAATACTACGAGCATCTGAGCGACTGGTACCGTGCCACGGGCGGCGATACTGCGCAGGTCAACGGCATTACCGGGGCCAGCGTCGGCGCGGGCCGCAGTCTTGAGATCACGCTTGATCTGGCTGATGCGCTGTTCGATGCGGGCTACACGCTCCACATCGACGCGGCCGTCGAGGACATGCGCGACAGTCCGAACGAGGTGGCGGTGCCGCTCACGACCGACGGCGCGGGCACGCCGGTGCGCGGGCGCCGGTACGTCGCCAGCTTCGCCTACGACATGTGAGGATCGGGGCCATGATCCGTGCACTCCATCGCTGGCCGGGTCTTCTGGCCCTCGCGCTCGTCACGATTCTCGCGCTGAGTGGCGCGGCACTGTCGGTCTTCCCTGCGGCCGAACGGCTTGCCGCCCTGCAGCCGGAGACCGGGCTCACGGTCGCCGCCCTCGCGGACCGCATTCGGGCGGTCCATCCGGGCGTGGAGCAGATCCGCCGGTCGCCCTCGGGCCGGATCACTGCCTACTGGTTCGATCAGGGCGCGCCGGGGGCCGCCGTGATCGACCCGGCGACGGGTGAGGGCGTGGCCTCGGCCGACCCGAACCAGGCCGAACGCTGGCTCACCAACCTGCACCGCTCGCTGTTCCTCGGGGACGGCGGCCGCATCGCCATGGCCGCAGGGGCGGCCGCGATGCTGATCCTCTCGCTCTCCGGCGCGGCGCTGGTCGCGCGGCGGGCGGGAGGCTGGCGACACTGGTTCGCGCGCTTGCGCGGACCGCTTGCCGGGCGGCTGCACGTCGAGATCGCCCGGATCGCCGTCGTCGGCTTCGTTCTGTCTTCCACGACCGCCCTCTGGATGACGGCGTCGACCTTCGATCTCCTGCCGGATGGCGGCGCCATCCCGGCCATGCCGACCGAGGTCAGTGGAGCGACGGGGTTTGCGCTGGACCGGATGGCCACGCTGCAGCAGACGCCCGTCGCCGAGTTGCGCGAACTGAGCTTTCCCTATCCCGGCGACGCTACGGACGTCTTCACGCTGAAGACCGACCGTGGGACCGGGTATCTCGATCAGGGCACCGGGGCGCTGCTGGCCTGGACTGACCTGACCGGGTGGGAACGCGTTTCGGAAACCATCTACATGCTGCACACCGGACAGGGCGCGGCGACGCTTGGCCTCGTTTTGGGCCTGATGGCGCTCGGCGTCCCGGCCATGGGCGTGACTGGCGTTGTCGTCTGGCTCGCGGGACGGAGGGGGCGGCCGCGCATCCGAGGCAATCAGCCCGCGGGACGTGCCGAGACGATCCTGCTCGTCGGCAGCGAGGGCGGCAGCACCTGGGGATTTGCGGCCACGCTCCACACCGCACTGACGCAAGCCGGGCAGAAGGTACACACAACACCGATGTCGGCCTTCGCGCCAGAACGCTACGCTATGGCCCAGCGGATCATCCTGCTCGCCGCAACCTATGGCGACGGCGCGGCGCCCGCCTCGGCGAAGGGCTTTCTCGACCGGCTGAACGCGTGCGACCGGGCGGCGGACATCCCTCTTGCGGTGCTCGGCTTCGGCGATAGAAGCTTTCCGGCCTATTGCGCCTACGCGGAGTCCGTCGCAACTGCGGCAGAGGCGAAGGGCTGGCCCGAACTGCTGGCTTTCGACACAATCGACCGCCAGTCGCCGCAGGATTTCGCCCGCTGGGGCCGCGCACTGGGCGACGCTCTCAGGGTCGACCTCGAGCTGTCGCACCAGCCCGTCTTGCCGAAAACTGAAACGTTGACCCTCGTCTCGCGCCGCGACTACGGCGCCGAGGTGCAGGCCCCGACCGCGATCCTCCGCTTCGCGCTTCCGCGCGTCACGCTCTGGCAGCGGCTGGTCGGGGCGGGCTTCGCGCGGTTCGAGGCCGGTGACCTGATCGGCGTCCTGCCGGAAGGAAGCGCCGTCCCGCGGCTCTATTCGCTCGCCTCCGCGCGCTGCGACGGCTTCATCGAGATCGTCGTGAAAAAGCACCCCGGCGGTCTCTGCTCGGGTCAGCTCACGGCCCTGGAGCCGGGCGATACGGTCACCGCCTTCCTCCGCCGCAACCCTGGCTTCCGTCCGGGGCCGAGCCGGGCACCGCTGATCCTGATCGGCGCGGGGACCGGCATCGGGCCGCTCGCGGGTTTTGTGCGCGGCAACACGCGCCGCAGGCCCATCCACCTCTTCTTCGGGATGCGGCATCCCAAAAGCGATTTCTTCTACGGCGAGGAACTGCCCGCCTGGCAGGATGAGGAACGCCTGGTGCGTCTGGTCATGGCGGTCTCGCGGGTGGAGCATCCGCACTACGTGCAGGACGCGTTGCGGGACGACGCGGCCCAGGTCACCAGACTGATCCGTGACGGGGCGCGCGTGATGGTCTGCGGCGGTCGTGAAATGGCGGCGGGCGTGGCCGATACGCTGGCCGAGATCCTCGCGCCGGCCGGGCTCACGCCGGCAGTCCTGAAGGCGGAGGGGCGGTATGTCGAAGATGTCTACTGAGCTGGTGAAGGTCGCGCTGAACGGACCGACCATGGGCACACGCTGGTCCACGCTGTTCTTCGCGGAACCGGACTTCGACCCGGCCACGGTCCGCGTGGCGCTTCAGGCGGCTGTCGATGAGGTGGACGCACAGATGTCCACCTGGAAACCCGATAGCCACCTGATGCGGCTCAATGCGGCGCCGGTCGGCGAATGGATCGCTGTTCCCGCGCGATTGCGCGAGGTGATACGCCTCGGCCTGGAGATCGGGCGCGCCTCCGGCGGGGCCTTCGATATCGGCATGGGCGACGCGGTTAAAGCTTGGGGCTTCGGGCCAGGAGACGTCACGCCGGATGGCATCCGCGCAGCGATGAAAAACCCTCGTTGCCCGGCGCATGAAGTCCTGGAGTTCGACGGCGACCACGTTCGCAAGACCGCGCCCGTCGCGCTCGACCTCAACGGTATCGCCAAGGGTTATGGCGTCGACCGCCTGGCCGAGACCCTGCGCGATCATGGGATTTCCGCCGGACTCATAGGGATTGACGGCGAGATGCGGGCGATGGGTGTGCGGCCAGACGGCGAGGCCTGGACCATCGCGGTCGAGGCGCCGGACTCCGAGCGCCGAAGGCCGCATTCAATCCTCGCGCTGCAGGACGCGGCCGTCGCGACCTCGGGCGACTACCGCCACTGGGTCGAGGTGCAGGGTCGCCGTCTCTCGCACACAATGGATCCGAGACGCGGCGCGCCGCTGATCGCGTCGCCTGCCTCCGTCACCGTCGTTGCCCGCAGCTGTGCCGAGGCCGATGCCTGGGCAACGGTGCTTATGGTGCTCGGTCTCGACAAAGGAGCGAAACTCGCAAGAAAACAAGGGCTTGACGCCCTGTTCCTCCTGCGCGATGATGCAGGGAGCGCGAGGGGCGTAGGAGTCGGACGACTTTTTTCCGAAGAGCCAGCGGCGATGACCCCAGCAGAGGGGAGATAAGCCGAATGGACCAGACCCGCACCGATCGCTTCAAGACCGCAATTCTGCTTCTGGCCGTGATTGGTCTGATCGCGGGTCTTGCATTCTATTTCGCTGGCAGGCGCGACATCGCGAACATCGTCTGGTTCGCCGGGGTTGTTCCAGCCCTTGCCGCGCTCACAGTCGAGATCCTGCGCAGCATTGGACGCGGCGAGGTGGGCCTCGATATCGTCGCAGCGCTGTCGATGACTGCCGCGCTCGTCTTCGGTGAGACTCTCGCCGCGGCGGTCGTCGCGGTGATGTATTCCGGTGGCACCTTCCTCGAAAGCTTCGCAGAAGGCCGCGCCCGGCACGAGATGCACGACCTGTTGTCCCGAGTTCCGCGGACAGCGACACGGCATCGCAATGGCGGCCTCGAAGATATACCGCTTGAGGAAATCGCTCCCGGCGATCGGCTGCTGATCCGTCAGGGCGACGTGGTGCCGGTGGACGGCACGGTGGCCTCTGACGCGGCCTTTGTCGATACTTCGGCGCTGACCGGCGAGTCGCTACCGGTGCGGCTTGCACGCGGGGCCGAGGCCATGAGCGGCTCTACCAATGCAGGCGAGGCTTTCGACGTCACGGCGACCCGCGAGGCCAAGGACAGCACCTATGCCGGAATCGTCAGACTGGTCGAGGAGGCGCAGGCGTCCAAGGCACCGATGTCACGGCTGGCCGACCGATGGTCTCTGGGATTCCTGGCCGTCACCGTGACCATAGCCTTCGCTGCCTGGTGGTTCACCGGCGACCCCATCCGGGCCGTCGCCGTTCTGGTCGTGGCGACGCCCTGTCCGCTGATCCTCGCCGTTCCTGTGGCGCTGGTCGCGGGCCTGTCGCGAGCCGCGCATTTCGGCGTGCTGATCAAGGGCGCGGGGCCACTCGAAACGATGGCGCGGATCCGCACGCTCATCCTCGACAAAACCGGAACGCTGACGGATGGCCGCCCGAAGATCGTGTCGATAAATAGTGCGGATGGCATGGACGAGGACGACATCCTGCTCTTTGCGGCATCCCTCGATCAGGCCTCCAAGCACCCAGTGGCACAGGCCGTCGTCGCCGCCGCGAAGGAGCGGGGCTTCTCTCTACCCGTTCCGTCAGACGTGGCGGAGATTCCGGGCGAAGGCGTCGTCGGCTATGTCGAAGGCCGGAAGATCATCGTCGGCGGGGATGCCTTCGTCGCATCCCGCGTCGGACGGCGGCCCGGCGATCATTCCGCCATCGCCGCTGGTTCGGTCCTCGTTGCTGTCGCGGTCGACGGGCACATGGTAGGGCATCTCGTCATGTCCGATCCCCTGCGCGACGGCGCGGGCCAGATGCTGGACGGGCTGCGGCGCGAGGGGATCGCGCGTATCCTGCTCGCGACCGGAGACCGCGCTGACGTGGCCGAGCGTGTCACCGAAGGGCTTGGGCTCGACGGTCTGCGGGCCGGGCTGACACCGGACCAGAAAGTGTTGCTCGTTCTCACCGAGCGCAAGAACGGCCCGGTGATGATGGTGGGCGACGGGGTCAACGACGCGCCCGCGCTCGCAGCGGCAGACGTGGGCGTCGCCATGGGCGCACGGGGCGCGGCGGCCTCGGCGGAGGCGGCGGATGTCGTGCTGCTTGTCGACCGTATCGACCGCCTCGGGCCAGGGATCGAGATCGCGCGCGGCGCGCGCCGCATCGCTGTCGAAAGCGTTGTCGCCGGGATCGGCCTTTCGGTCATGGGCATGATCGCGGCGGCTTTCGGCTATCTCACTCCGGTGCAGGGGGCGCTCCTGCAGGAGGTCATCGACGTTGCAGTGATCCTGAACGCCCTCCGCGCGCTGCGCATCGCGCCCCATGAACCCACTATTCCGAAACCAAAGGCTGTCTCCTCCGGGCAGGATGACATCGCGCAAGGAGCCACGCCATGAGCCGCCTCTCGCATTCCGAAATCCACATGGTGCATCGCATCGGCTGGCTGCGGGCCGCCGTTCTCGGCGCGAACGACGGGCTGGTGTCGACGGCAAGCCTCGTGGTCGGCGTCGCCGCAGCAGGATCGGGAAAGCCGGAGGTCCTTATAGCGGGGCTGGCTGGCCTCGTGGCCGGCGCGATGTCCATGGCGGCAGGCGAGTACGTCTCAGTCAGTTCTCAGACTGACGCGGAAAACGCTGACCTTGCGCGCGAGACCCGCGAACTGGCGGAAACACCCGAGGCCGAACTCGAAGAACTTACCCAAATCTATGTCGAGCGAGGGCTGGACCGAGACCTTGCCGAAAAGGTGGCCGTGCAACTGACCGAACGTGACGCGCTCGGATCGCATGCCCGCGACGAGCTTGGCATCTCCGAGACCGTGACAGCCCGCCCGATCCAGGCCGCCTTGGTGTCGGCGCTGACCTTCGCCGTGGGTGCGGTGCTGCCCTTGATCGTCGTACTGGTCGTCCCGGATGCACGGATCGTTTTCTTGGTCGCCGTGTCGACGATCCTCGGCCTCGCGGTTCTTGGTGGATTAGGCGCTTCTGCTGGCGGTGCTGGTGTTATTCGAGGTGCTGCAAGGGTCACGCTCTGGGGTGCACTCGCCATGGCGGCGACCGCTGGAGTCGGTGCGCTGTTCGGGGTCGCCGTAGGCTAGGGAGTAGCCGAGGTCTCGGGCGGAAGCTTCCACGTTGGCGCGGGCTTCCACCTTGTGCCGATCTTCGAATGTGGCAATCGCTTTGGCGACGTCATTCTGCATTTTCTTCAGCTCGCTGAGCGACAGTACGTCGAGATCGAAAGCAGCCGTTGGTGCGGTCCGTGTCCTGAATATTCCGGTATCGATAGCCCGTCGCGGCAAGGCCCTGCATTCCGCAGCACGGAAGGGCAGGGGGGCGAGAGCCGGTGATAGCCACTTGGGCCGCTAGCGGCGTGCTGGGCTTTGGGTCAAACAGTCCCGATGGGCAAGGGGACATGGTCTGGCATGGGCTCCCCGTATCTCTCTGTCTCCTGGGCCATCCCTTCGACTGACAATCCCCTAATCCCGTTCGATCTCCTGCGCGCAACCCCGCGTCAGTCCGGGCCGTGTTGGCCGCCTTTGGCGTCCTGCCCGCTCCACCCCGGTCCTCTGGGGGTGTCCGGTGTCCATGCTGTCCACCGTGCACGCGTCACCCGACGGGCTTTTTCAGGGTCTTGTCGAAGGGACGGTCCCGAAGACAGGAAACACAGGAGCTTATCATGCAGAACATCGTCATCCTCGCCGGCAACATCGGTCAGACCCCCGAAGTCCGCACCACCCAGAGCGGCACCAAGATCACCAACTTCAGCCTCGCCACCTCGCGCCCCCGCCTCTCGGAAGGCCGTGTGATGCGCGACGAGAACGGCTACCGTGTCATGGACACCGAATGGCACCGCATCACCTGCTTCAACGGTCTCGGCAAGACGGTCGCGGAGCATTGCGAAAAGGGCATGAAGGTCCTCGTCCACGGTCGCATTCACTACACCAAGTGGATCGACAGCATGGGGAACGACCGCTACGGCTGCGAGATCATCGCCGAGAAGGTCGACTTCCTGAGCCGCCCGAAGTCGGCCGAGAACGAAAACCCCGAGCTGGTCGACCGCGACGACGAGATCCCGTTCTGAGGAACGGGGTCTCCCCCTCGGGCCCGGCGGGTTAAACCGCCGGGCTAAAAGTCTCTTCGGGCCACTGGAAAAGGCACCCACGCTTGCCTTCCGGTGCTGAGCGCCTTGAATGCGCCTAATTGTTCAACATGCGCACGAGCTAGATTTCGTCTTTGGTTCTGGTCGCGCCGTGACTGCGATACGCGTCGAGCATCAACCGCGTATATTCGGCCGTGCTCTGGGTCACGGTGCCCAAACCGGGCCATGCGAACAACGGATCCGACCAAGTAACTTCCAACTCAATCTCGATCCCAAGCAGTGCGGCCACTTTGATCGCAGCGGTCGGCTCCTTGTCCTCGGGCCAGTAGTGATCCTCGAAGGAAACAACCACGTCGAGATCGTCATCAACCCAGATTTCGGCCAGACTCGCTCCCATGCGCTCGCTGGCATTGGTCGCATCCTCGAACAGGGCAGCCCGGATCAAATGGGTCACCTGGTCACTGTTGAGGTCAAGCCTTGGCCGCGGATCTATAATTGACACGATGGGTTCAATCTCTTGCCTTTCGGCGCGGGATTGGACTGGCACTGGTTTTTCATCGGTCGGTTCCAGCCAGAAGGCTTCTGGAAAAATGTTGATTGGTGATGCGCCGCAGCTGGGGCAGTGCCATTGGTTTCCAGCGATCTGTGGGCCGGTGATCTCTGAGTTGCAGTGAAGGCAGTACCAGAGGTTCGATTCCTCCATCTCCAAGAACGGGTGCCGCACATTTCCTTCCGCATCCGGCTTTGTGGCGCGCCGTGGCCAATCGGCAAATCGCCGCGCCTTGACGCTCTGCATCAATTCCCTCGCAATCCCGATGGCTTCTTCACGTAGCACGCGATCGTTCATCGGGCTGGTCTGGGCATGCTTGATGTCGATCTCGACACGAGGGGCGGCCAAAGGGTTTTCTGGCAGCACGATCTGCCAACCCTCACCATCCATGCGGACGTCACCAAGCATTGTTTTCAGTTCGTATGGATGCCCCCGTACTTCTCCTCGAGTGACGGCATCGGGGCTTCCGAAGATATGGTCGAAGGTCGCACCCTCGTAGGAAGTGATCCGTTCCACGAAGGCCTTGATCGTGGCAACTTGTGCTTCGGAGGGAACCCACTCTCCTTTGGCGCTGCCTGTCAACGCATTCCAATGAGCAAAGCCCATTCGACTGGCAACAAAGTCGAGCGCTACGTGCTGTGGTTGACCCGTCGCCCTAGCGTAACGCTTCGCCAGTAGTTTCAAAGTCTTGAGCTTAGTGTTCTCTGTCATGATCCATGTCCAAGCCGGATCTGACTAGGTGCCCGCTGCTAATCAGACCCGCCGATGGCATGAGGTCTGCTGTTCGAAATCAAGATCGCTGCAAAGCTTCGCGTGGCGGGCACACCGGCCTGCGAGAAAGGCCTTGTTTAACCTCTGCCATTTTTGAACGCAGGTCAACACCAGCGAGTTGCGGGCGTGCGGCGCCTCCGACTTAGCGCCGTTTGCCCGAGAGAGTTTGAGGTTGGCCGGTTTCCCGGTGACGGGTTGAGGGCTGGGAGAGTGGCTCCCGGCGCCTGTCGCGGAGGAATGCCGATGGGCGTTGTGGAAGTTCTGGATGCGGTACAGCCGACGCGGGCTGGTGGCTGGAAAGTGGATGTGAGCCGGGGTGACCGGAATGGGCGGGTGTCGTCCGAATGGTTCAACAGGCCGGATGACGAGCGGTACCTGTCGCTCGACGATCTCTGGGCCAATGTGAAGGGTCGCTCTGAGCGCAGCCGCAGCCGGGTGGTGCAAACCGCCGACATCCGTGTCGAGGCAGCGCGCGACAGTGCAGAGCGGCTGCACTTGGTCCTGCCGAAAGCGCATGAGCCGATCGCACCCACGCACTGGGCCTTCGGCCAGCTTGCCAGCATCGTCGGTGCCCCGGCATCCTACCTGCGGCAGCTTCCCGCGCCTCTGGCGGGGATCAACCTGCAATACGGTTTGACCAACCACCGCGCCGAGCAGGTGAAGACCTTCGAGACCGAGGATGGCCGCACGGAACTGCGCGCCGTGACCGGTCCCGACTACGGCCGCATCCATGACTTCGAGCTTGTCGAGGCGGTTCAGCGCATCGCGGGCAATGGCACGGGCGATACGCGCTGGAAGGTACCGGGTGTGCTGGATTGGTCGACCGGGGTCTACAACCCCGATGTCGAAATCAGCCGCGACACGACCACGCTCTACGCCTCGGACCGCGATGTCTTCCTGTTCCTGGTCGATGATCGCAACCCGATCGAGGCGGGCAAGCTGGCGGACGGCTCCCCCGATCTCTATTTCCGGGGCTTCTATTGCTGGAATTCCGAGGTGGGCGCGAAGACCCTCGGCATGGCGAGCTTCTATCTGCGGGCGGTGTGCCAGAACCGCAACCTCTGGGGCGTCGAGGATTTCCAGGAGATCAAGATCCGTCACTCGAAATACGCCGCTTCGCGCTTCGCACATGAGGCCGCGCCCGCGTTGACGCGGTTTGCCAATTCCTCGCCGCAGGGGTTCGTGAACGGCATCAAGGCGGCGCGCCAGCAGATCGTGGCGCGCAGCGACGCGGACCGCGCGGATTTCCTGCGCAAGCGCGGTTTCTCGAAGGCCGAATCCGGCAAGATCATCGAGAAGGTGCTGATGGAGGAAGGCCGCCCGCCCGAGAGCATCTTCGATTTCGTGCAGGGCATCACGCGGCTCGCTCGCGACAAGACTCAGCAGGATGCACGCCTCGACATGGAAGGGCGCGCCAAGAAGCTCCTCGACCGCGTTGGCTAATGTGGCGACCGGAGGCGATATCGCCTCCGGTCTCGTTCCTGTTTCATCGATCTGCTACCGTGCCCGAAATGTTTAGGTGTTGGAAGTACGCGCATGGAAGAAATCGATTGGTCAGATCGTGCATTTTATGATGACGGCGAATGGGTTACCTGGTCGGAAATCGACGAGCAGCTTCGCTACAAGGAGTGGGGCGCAAAATACCCGAACGCGATTAGGTCTATGATCCCATATTTTGAGGATCTCCTGTCCCTCGCGGAAAGCTACCACCTCGAGACCGGCCTTCACCTCTCTGTCTACGGCGATATCGGTGAGCTGTTTGGTGCTATCACGTATGGTATCAAGCTGAACAAGACCTATGCCCAGGGTGCTGACGGAAGACTTGGCAATGATCATGTCGAGGTCAAAACCATTACGCCATTCAAGACAAAGGATGTGGTTGTGGTCGATACAAATGGGCATTTCAACAAGCTCTTGGTTGTAAAGATCAACGAGGATTTTCAGGTCTCGGGTCGGATGATCGACCGAAAAGATCTCCCAAAGCGCGAAGGGCGCTACTTGCGGGTTCGATGGAGCGATTTACCAACGCCGAAATGATCGACCCGTTCAGCGACAGAGAGTCCGAGGGGGTGGTTTGGTCTTTGACGGTTTGAAGCGGGGAGAGAGGCTCTCCGCACCGTCGGAGATATGCCCATGTTCGACCTTCCTCTCCAAACTCAGCCGGAAACGCAGAAAACAGGTTTGCCGCCGAGCCTCCTGACCGTTTTTGCAGATCAAGACTTGCCGTTCGCACTCACGACGGCTTGCCATGCGCCCGCAGCTCTCATGTCCGGGCAGGCACACCCCAAGGTACTGGAGCGGTTTGCCACGCTGGCCGAGGCCATGCAGGGGGCAATCGTTCACGCCGAAGATATCACACCTGAAGACGCTCCGCGCATCCTGGCAATCCTCGATCGGGAGGGCCGTCTCGTTCTGGCCGGAGCTACCTGTGATGGCGGGGTCGCATGGTGCCACCCGGTCTCGGATGCCGCCGAAGCCCGCGCCGTCGTGTCCGAGGCCAGCCAGACCCGCGCGCAGGCCATGCGGGCGGCCGAGTGGCATGAACATAGCCTCGCGCGACGGCTGCGGCACCACGCCGACGTTCTCGATGCCCGTCTTGTCGATCCGCTCTGGCGTGTCTTCGCGTCTCGCGCCCTGCAGATCGCGGCGTGACGCCCGAGAGTCAGAGAAGGGCAGGGGAGGATGTGAGCCTAGGAGGACGAGAGAGAGCCTCGGGGTTCAGATCCTTTCCCTCATTTCGGAGTTTCCAATGTCCAAGATCGAACCCACCTTGGCCGCGCCGATGGCGCCGTCCAGGATTGATTTCGCCGCCGTGCTGGCTCGGCAGGCCGAGCGCGACGCGCGGATCGCAGCTTTGCGTCCGGCCAACAAGGAGCGCCTCTTCGATGGCCTGACTGCCGCGGGCATCACCCATGTGACCGTGAGCTTCGACGGTTATGGCGATAGCGGCCAGGTTGAAAGCATCGAATTCTACGCTGGCGAGACCGAGGTTGCTTTCCCCAAGACCGAGATCGCCTATGCCGCATTGACCTGGGACGACCCGGAGGTCGAGATGCGGGCGCTCTCGCTCGAGGATGCCGTGGAGCAACTGGCCTACGACTTGCTCTCCGACACCCATGGCGGTTGGGAAAAAAACGACGGGGCTTACGGCGAATTCTGCTTCGACGCGCTCGCTCGCACCATCCACCTCGAGTTCAACGAGCGCTTCACCTCGTCCGAACTCTACACACACGATTTCTGAGGGGGCGGCGATGGCACATCCGTACCACCACGCCCTGTCCTCGGTGAAGAAATGGGGCGGCACGGTCGAGGATTACCTCGCCGTGCATTCCTGGTTCGACCAGAGCAAGGAGATCACAGCCGATTTTCGGCACCGGGCGTTGCGCCACCATGCTGAGGGCATCTTCATGGCCGAGACAATCTTTGGTCCGACGCTTACGCTCTCCACCGGACGCATCATCCCGACCCGGTGGGTCGGCGAGCAGCATGTTAAGGAGGACCTCGGCTTCATCCCGAGCTTCGCCGATTGGGTGAAGGCCATTCGGCCCGAGCCTTGGATGGGTCGGACCGAACGGATCGAGGCAAAGGTCGATCCGCATCTCGCTTCGCCCGTGGTCGAGGTCATGTGACATGACCGATCCCACTTATCGACGTCTTGGCTTGCCGCCGACCGCTTCGCGACTGGCAGTGGTTCGCGCGGCGGTCCGGGCGCTACACCCCGACACGCGCGCTGTTTGCAGTCTCCGGCTGGCGCGCAAGCGCTTCTACCGGCAGATGCTCTGCGCTCATGCCGCACGGCAGGCGGCGGGCGACACGCCGACCGGCTGATCGTTCCCAACTACCCCTTCATCCCAATCGATCGCCCGGCCTCCTGGCCGGGTCTTCCCCATTAAGGAGGTCCCCATGGCGGATTGCTTCACCCATTTCTCATGCCTGATCGACGTCGGCAGCCCCGACAAGGCCGCCCGCGCGCTCGTGCTGTTTCAGGAACTTCGCGCTGCGGATCAGGACGCTGACGACCCAGATGTCGCTGGCTTCGATCTCGTGCACCAGGATGCCCCCGAGGGCAGCAGCCTCTGGATCCATGACGACGAACACGGCGATGTCGAAGCCGTCATCCGCTTCGTCTTGCGGCTCGCCGAAGACCTCGACCTCACCGGCCTTTGGGGGTTCCAGTATGCTCTGACCTGCTCCCGGCCGCGGCTCGACGCCTTTGGCGGCGGTGCGCATGCCATCGATCTTGGCGCTCGTAAATCCATCGGCTGGTCCAGCACGCAAGAATGGTTGGTCGCGGCGCTGAACGGGGAGGACGTCGATGCCTGAGATCATCTGCACCACTGTCTACCAGTTCTCCGAGCTCTCGGATGCAGCCAAAGAGAAGGCACGATGCTGGTATCGCGACCTCGGGCCCCACGACGACTGGTGGGACGCGGTCTATGAAGATTTCGAGCGGGTCTGCGAGATACTCGGCATCAGCCTGAAGACCACGCCCGTCCGCCTGATGAGCGGCGGGACGCGCCAAAAGCCCTGCATCTGGTTCTCCGGGTTCTGGAGTCAGGGCGACGGGGCCTGTTTCGAAGGATACTGGTCCCACGCCAAGGGCGCGGCCGCGCGCATTCGGGACTACGCGCCCAAGGACGCGACGTTGCACGGCATCGCCGACCGCCTGCAGGCCATCCAGCGGCGAAACTTCTACAAACTCGCCGCCGAGGCCAGCCACCGCGGCCGCTACTACCACGAATACTGCATGTCCGTGGACGTGACGCGCGACAGTCCGACGTGGCAGCCGCCGACCGAGGACGCGGAAAAAGTCGTGACCGAGGCCCTGCGCGATCTGGCCCGCTGGCTCTACAGCCAGCTTGAAGCCGAATTCGACCACCTCACCTCGGACGAGGCCATCGAGGAGGGGATCATCGTCAACGCGTATACGTTCACGGAAGGAGGGCGGCGGTTCGGATAACAGTGATCAAAGCGTAAGGTTCATTTGATCTTTACAGTAAGTCCATATGGACTATATTGAGGCCAATGGAGGACGCCATGTACGTTGCAGAGAAAATCCGGGAACCCGCACAGATCAACGCCGTCGCGTTGAAAGCTTATGCACGCGTAGCCGATGCTTGGGGTCTCAGTCTCAAGGAAGCAGCTGGCCTTGCCGACATGTCAGAGAGCACGTGGAAGCGCGCCAAGAAGCCGGATTTCGCCGGAGAGCTCACCAAGGACCAACTGCTGCGGCTCAGTGCGGTGATCGGCATCTACAAGTCGCTCGAACTCTACTTCTCCGAGCCGCTCGCGCGAAGCTGGTTCACCCGACCGAACACCGGCCCGCTGTTCGGGGGCAGCCGTCCGGTTGACACCGCCATCGAAGGTGGCTTGCCGCAGATCCTCGCGGTGCGGACCTATCTCGATGCGTTGCGTGGTGGGGCATGAAGCAGACCGAGGTTTCAGATCGCGGTCTCGTTCGTCTCCTGCCTGCCACCTACCACAAGCCGCCATCCCTGCGCGGTCTCGTCGATACCGATGACGAGATGGAGATCTTGGCAGAGATCGAGGGCCTGACCAGTGGACGTCTACAGGCCGAACGCGGGCGCAACCCACATCTGGACCCGCGCGAACTCGCTTGGCAACGCCGTAGCCGCGATCTGCGCATCTATGGGGACAGTCACGTCAACGCAGCCTTCACTTACACCCGCGCCGGCGGAAACCGCTTCAACGCCGAGGAGCGCGGCGCTTGGTACTGCGCATGGGATGTGATGGTTTCTGTCAGCGAAGTGGCCTGGCACCGCACACGCGAACTCGGCTTTACCGGCAGCTTCCACGACAGCGCCCGCTATGTGGAATTGCTGGCCGACTTCATCGGCGTCTTCAACGACATGACCGATGAGGCAGGTCATCCGGCGCTGCATCCGGATCCGGCTGTCGGGTATCCCGAGGGCCAAAGCCTGGCACAGCATCTGCGTCGGGGCGGATCCAAGGGCCTGATTTACCCTTCGGTCCGGGCTCCTGCACCGGGCGGGAATTGCCTGGTCTGCTTCGAGCCCCACGCAATTCAGAACGTTCGTCCGGGCGCGTCTTGGGATCTTGTTTGGGATGGGACACCGCACTACTCGATTGCGGCTGTCAGCTAATCCGCAAAACCGTAATTGCCCCGGAGGCCTATAAGGATGGCAACGCCTGATATTGAAAGCCCTGACCGCACCGATCTCAAGCAGATCGACCATGCGCACTTCTTTGAAGCGATGGACTCGCCGCCTTTGCCGACCGAAGCACTGCGCTCTGCCTTTCGTCGGGCGAAAACGCGGTCATTTCAGCGAAACGCAGGGCTTGGAAGCGCCGACTGAGTTCACCCGTCTTCGGCGCCTTCCATCGACGCGATGAGGATGGCCAACGCAAAGCGCCCCTCGCGACGGTGCTGGGCGTGGCTCAGCCCAGGAGCTTCAACAAGGCGTCGCGATGCGTGGCATGTTTTTCGGGGTTGTCGCGCTTCAGTTTGTTCAGGTTGAGGACTTTCCACTTCACGGCCGGTAGCTCAGCGGCTTGCGAGCGGTTGATCGCCGCAAAGTCAGGCTCGCCGTCCTGAAGCGTCAGGAGGAACTGCCTCGCCTTGTCATCGAGCCTCGATTGCAGATCGGCGACCAACTTCAGGCGTGTCGCCAAAAGTGTAGTGAGAGGGACGGGTGTTCTGGTCATGCCCTCGAATTCCCGTGCGTAGGGTTGCTCGAGATCGATCAGGTTCGGATCGAGAAGCTCATGCGCCGGTCGTGGCGAACTGGCGACATAGATCAGGAAGGTGTGGAAGAGGTCGTGCGTCACACCCTCGTTTTCGTAAAGGAGCGTGACGTCGTAGAGATCCCGTGGATGCTGCCTGTCGAGGGCAGCGTGCAGTTTGCCAGCGAACAGGTCCTCGAACGAGACGATCTGCATTTCGGCATAGCCATAGGCATCTTCCACGGCTGCAGAGACGGTCCGGATCTCCGGGTCGTGGACGACGCCACGGGTCACAGGCGAGGTTTCGATCTTGATCTCGGCATTCCCAAAGCGTGCCAGCAGCCGCGTGGCCCCGCCGCCGCCCCCTTGGATGCGCTGAGATTTCGCGCCGCGAATGCCGGTCTCGATGGCGGCCGCGATGCGATCCATCGCGGCATTGATCTCGTCCAGGCTCTCGGCGCGGTCCTTGATCGGAAGATAGGTCAGGTCGATGTCGACCGACAACCGTGGCAGATCTCGGTAAAATAGGTTAATGGCCGTCCCGCCCTTGAGCGCGAAGACGTTCTCGTCCGCGACATGTGGCAGAACGCGCACCAGCAGTGCAACCTGGGCTTCATAGGTCTCACGCGCCACTGTCGACCTCCGGTTTCACGAAATCTTCCGGCACCATGATCCGATAGCGCGGGTGGATTTTGCCACCTCGGACTAGGGCTCGGTCACCGCTTCCGAGATCGAAGGCCTGCGGGTCGATCCGTTTGCGCCAGGGATGATCGTGGCGGTCGGCGAAGACGAAGAACAGACGCTTTACCTTGATCTTCTGGCACGCTTGTAGGAGGTCGGAAATCAGCCTTGGGCGCAGGGTTGTCAGGCTCTCGAAGACCATGTCGAGCGTGTGGAAACTCTCATGGTGGGGCAACTCGTCCATGGCTTCCAGGATTGCGCGCTCCGGCGTCGACATTGTCAGACCCCAGTCCCATGGCTGGCCTGTCGTTTTGCCCTCGATCACACCCAGCTTCTGATCGGTGAACAAGGAACGGGGGCGGATATTGATCGGGGCATCCGTCGGCAGTTTGATCAGCCAGTTCGGGACCTTGTCCCCGTAGACCCAGACTGGAGCGCTTTCCCCCAGGCGGAGGTAATGGGCATGTCCTTGTTCACCGAGTGCCGTCGTGCTCCCGACATGCAAATCATGACCCATGATATGTTGCATCGAAAGGATGCAGGTCTTCCAGTCGATGCTGTTGGACGCCTGCATATTCGGGACTGGCCGGCGGAAGACGCCGCGTGCGATGCGCTCCAGCCAGCCGCGTTTCACATAGTCACGGAAGCTCTCATAGGCGATGCCTTGCGAGACGAGCCATGCCGCATCGACCAGATACCCGGCGGGTACGGCATCGAGCAGTTTCTTCAGATTCTGTGACCTTGCGGTGTCCATGATGCCTAAAGTGACAGATTTTCAAAGAGACATCTACAGGTTTCTTTGATGAGAATGTTTTTCCAGCGTTATGGACGCTTCTATCTCACCATTTCCAAAGAACTGAGGGACTAGCCCCAAGGGGTGTGAGATCTGAAGACGCTGGGTTGAGAGACGGCTACGACTTGCGGTGGTTACCGAAGGTCGCAGCGGTGCACCTCCCGGCGTGCCGCCGGAACCAGACCTTGGTCCTTCGGACAGGAGCTTGACCGAGGCTGATGTCCCGAAGGTCCAGTCTGCCAACCTACAGCTTGGCAGCTGCGCTCGGTTTGCCAAACCGCGGTATGGCAGAATCTCCGGCAGGTCGGAGCCAGCCGGTGCCGTTCTCACCTGTTCCCGTCGATCCACTTCGACATGAGCCCCCTGTCGCGGAAGCATTCGTCCGGAACGGCGCGCCTTTTGATCCGGGCGAGTTTTTCAGCGAAGGCCACCTGCTTGGACGTGGGCAGCCGGTCCATGTCCGATACCGGTTTCAGCTGGGCCTGAGCCTCGATCCAAGCGCTCAAAGATCGCCGGTCTTGCTGAACCTCCCAGGGCAGGAGCGTCCGGTTGCGCAGGGCGAGCGACCGCGCATAGGCGATCTGCTTGGGCGTCGCGGGCAGGGCGTGCGTGGTGCTTTCCATTGGGAAACTCCCTTTCTGGCTGGTTCTGAAAATAGAACATAACAAGAACATAATCAAGCCAAGCGTCGGGAACAACTTGGTGCGAGAGGGAGAGAGGGGCCGGGAAAGATCAGGTCCGAGGCTGCCCGAGAGAGGGTGTACGGGCCTGATCCTGTCCTTCATTCCGGAGTTTCCCGATGACCCATCTTGCCCCCGTTGCGCAGGCGTCCTTGCCTGCGCCTATTGTCCCGTTGGCAGCAAATCCTGCCCCTGCGATCGTTGCTGTTGCCGAAGCGCTGCAGCCCGATCTGGCGCAAGGGCTTCAGATCGACGCGCTGCGCCTGCGCCGCGAGATGGAACATGCCTTTGGCGGTTCCGATGCGACCGGTACCTGGGACTGGAAGCTCGCCTATGAGGCGGGCGAGGTGGCGCTGATCCTCTTTCTGCGAAAGTTCGGTCGGGCGCTGCTTGCGCGTGCCGGCTCGCCTGCGGCGCTCTTGCCGATCCTCGCCAAGGTGGCAGGCCTCTTGCCCACGCACACCCGGCGGTCGGAAGAGATGGAGCGCTTTCAGCAATTCTCGACGCCGCTGCCCATGGGGCTCGCGGCTGTGGCGGCAGCACAGATCACGCCCCGTGATCTTGTCCTAGAGCCGTCTGCCGGGACCGGGCTTCTGGCGATCCTCGCCGAGATCGCCGGCGGCACTCTGGCTCTGAACGAGTTGGCGGACACCCGCGCCGATCTTCTGCGCCTGCTGTACCCGGCCCGACCGGTCACCCGGTTCGATGCCGCGCAGATCGACGATCATCTCGATGCCTGCTCAAGCCCGAGCGTCATCCTGATGAACCCGCCCTTCTCGGCGGTTGCACATGTCGATGGTCGGACGACCGAGGCGACGGCGCGGCATCTGCGCTCGGCCCTCGCGCGTCTGGCCCCCGGCGGACGGCTCGTCGCCATCACCGGAGCCGGTTTCGCGCCGGATGCGCCGGCCTGGGCCGAGACCTTCGGCCGTCTGACCGAGACGGCCCATCTCATTTTCACCGGCGCGGTGTCGGGCGCAGCTTTCGCCAAGCACGGCACCAGCTTCGAGACGCGGATTTCTGTCTTCGATAAATGCCGCGGCGGCGAGCCGGGAGGCATCACCGCAGACCTGCGCCAACCCAGATCCCCGGACGTGGCACATCTGATGTCCCGGGTCACTGCCGAGGTTCCGCCGCGCCTCGAACTGGATCTAGCTCCTGCTGCGGGGCAGGGCCATTCTTCCCCCTTTCCGGGAAATTCTCACCTCACCACCCGCAAACCCGCCAGCCGATCGCACGCGATCTCTGCAGTCAATCCGGCGAAGCCTGAAACCCAGATTGAGGCCGAGGACCTGGACTACGCTCTCCGCGACGCCGCCGAACACGAAGATGCCGCACGGCTGTCCGACGCGATCTACGAGACCTTCCGACTGCAGGCCATCGACATCCCCGGCGCGGCCCAACACCCGACCAAGCTTGTGCAATCGGCGGCCATGGCCTCGGTCGCACCGCCGAAACCCACGTACCGGCCCAAGCTGCCAGCGGCCATCCTGCGCGACGGCACGCTGTCCGACGCGCAGCTTGAGACCGTCATCTACGCGGGAGACGCGCATGGCGCATACCTCGCCGGGTCTTGGACGGTCGATGAGACCGGCGAGATGGTCTCGGCCGCACCTGAGGATGCCGCGGATGCCGTCCGCTTCCGTCGGGGTTTCTTCCTTGGCGATGGCACCGGAGCGGGCAAGGGCCGCCAGTCGGCCGGGATCCTGCTCGACAACTGGGCTCGAGGAAGACGCAAGGCGCTCTGGATCTCGAAGAGCGACAAGCTTCTCGAGGACGCACAGCGCGACTGGTCAGCGCTTGGCCAGGAGCGGCTTCTGGTGACGCCGCTGTCGCGTTTCGCGCAGGGGCGCGAAATCCCGCTTGCCGAGGGCATTCTCTTCACCACCTATGCGACGCTGCGCTCCGAAGAGCGGGGTGCCAAGAAATCCCGCGTCGACCAGATCGTCGACTGGCTCGGGGCGGATTTCGACGGGGTGATCCTCTTCGACGAAAGCCATGCCATGGCGAATGCTGCCGGGGGCAAAGGCGAGCGGGGCGATACAATGGCCTCGCAGCAGGGCAGGGCGGGTCTTCGCCTGCAGCACAAGCTTCCGCATGCCCGCGTGGTCTATGTCTCGGCCACGGGCGCGACGACCGTCCACAACCTGGCCTACGCGCAGCGTCTTGGTCTTTGGGGCGGGGAGGATTTCCCGTTCGCGACCCGGTCGGAATTCGTCGAAGCCATCGAGGCGGGCGGTGTCGCGGCGATGGAGGTTCTGGCCCGCGACCTCCGGGCGCTCGGCCTCTACACTGCGCGCTCGCTGTCCTATGACGGGGTCGAGTACGAGATGCTGGAACACGCGCTGACCCCGGAGCAGCGAGGCATTTATGATTCCTATGCCGAGGCCTTCGCTATCATCCACAACAACCTGACTGCTGCGTTGGAGGCGGCGAACATTTCCGGCGCGGTCGACGGGCCGAGCGGGTCGGGCACGCTGAACCGCCAGGCCAAGTCCGCTGCGCGGTCAGCCTTCGAGAGCGCGAAACAGCGCTTCTTCGGCCATTTGCTCACCTCGATGAAGACCCCCACGCTAATCGCATCCATCGATGCAGATCTGGCTGCGGGTCACGCGGCGGTCATCCAGATCGTCTCGACGGGTGAGGCGCTGATGGAACGCCGCCTGTCGGAGATCCCAACCGACGAATGGAAGGATATCCGTTGTGACATCACACCCAGGGAATACGTTCTGGACTACCTCGCCCATTCCTTCCCGGTGCAGCTCTACGAGCCTTTCACCGACAGCGAAGGTAATCTTTCGTCGCGCCCCGTCACGCGCGACGGCCAACCGGTGGAGTGCCGCGAAGCCGTCCGGCGTCGTGACGCGCTGATCGAGAAGCTGGCCTCGCTGCCGCCCGTGCCGGGCGCGCTCGACCAGATCGTGCAGCGCTTTGGCACTGATCTCGTGGCCGAAGTCACAGGGCGTTCACGACGCATCGTGCGCAAGGGCGAAGGGCATTCGGCACGGCTCGTGGTGGAGAACCGGGCTGGAGCCGCGAACCTCGCGGAAACCCAAGCCTTCATGGATGACGAAAAGCGTATCCTGATCTTCTCGGATGCCGGTGGCACCGGCCGCAGCTATCACGCTGATCTTGGCGCGAAGAACCAGCGCCTTCGGGTCCACTACCTCCTGGAGCCCGGCTGGAAGGCAGATGCGGCGATCCAGGGCCTCGGGCGCACCAATCGCACCAATCAGGCGCAGCCGCCGCTCTTCCGTCCGGTGGCCACCGATGTGAAGGCGGAGAAGCGGTTCCTGTCGACCATCGCGCGTCGTCTCGACACGCTTGGCGCGATCACCCGCGGCCAGCGCCAGACTGGCGGGCAAGGGTTGTTCCGCCCGGAGGACAACCTCGAGTCGCCTTACGCCCGCGACGCCCTCCGCCAGCTTTACCGCCGCATCTATCGCGGCGATCTGGCGGGATGCTCGCTTGGGGCTTTCGAGGATGCCACTGGCCTCAGCCTGACCGACGACAACGGGCTGAAGGACGACCTTCCTCCGATCACGACCTTCCTCAATCGCCTGCTGGCGCTGACGATCGACATGCAGGCCGTGCTCTTCTCGGCATTCGAGGAGCTGCTCGACCAGCGGATCGAGGGCGCCATCGCCGCCGGGGTCTACGACCTCGGGCTCGAGACACTCCGTGCCGAGAGCTTTCGGGTGACCGACGCACGCGTCATCCATACCCATCCGGGCTCCGGCGCGGAAACCCAGCTGCTGACCATCGCCGAAAAGCGCCGCAATACACCGCTGTCTCTGGCCGATGCGCTCGACTGGCTGGATGACCCTAAAGCGCGGCTTCTGGTCAATAGCCGCTCGGGCCGGGCTGCTGTGCAGGTGCCCGCCACCAGCCTGATGCTGGACGATGGCACCATCGAGCCGCGCCTGCGGCTGATCCGGCCGCTTGATGCTAGCACGGTCCCGGCGAAAATCATGGAAGATACGCATTGGCTGGAAGCCGACCGCGCGGCCTTCGCTGCCGCGTGGACCGCGGAACTGGCTGAGGTGCCGGAGTTCTCCGAAGCCACGCTGCACATCGTGGCAGGTCTGCTGCTGCCGATCTGGAAGCAGCTTCCCCAAGATGAAACCCGCGTCTACCGGCTGCAGACCGACGACGGTCAGCGCATCATCGGCCGCCGGGTTCCGCCGTCTTGGGTTACAACCACGCTGGCAAATGACGCACCAAAACTGACAGCCGCGCAGGTCCATGCCCTCGTTCTGGAGGGCAAGACCGTTGTTCGGCTCGCCGAGGGGATGGAGCTTCACCGCTCCCGTGTCATGGGCGCGAACCGGATCGAACTCTCGGGCTTCTCGGAAGCGGCGAAGGACCGGCTCAAGGCCGATGGCTTCTTCTCGGAGATCATCAGCTGGAAGCTGCGCCTCTTCTGCCCGACCGATCCTACCGGTATCGCCGTGCTGGATCGTCTGCTTGCACGTTGTCCTGTGACGGGACTACATGCACGCGGAGGTTGCTAAGCCATGTATTCCGAGACCGAAGATGTGATCCGCGCACTGGCGGAGAATGCTGAAGGCGTCTGTCGCGCTTACCTTCCCGCCGGACGGCGGGAAGGATCCTACTGGATCGTGGGCGATTTGCAGAACAACCCTGGCCGGTCGCTCTTTGTACGGTTGACTGGGCCCACGTCGGGACCGGGCGCGGCCGGCAAGTTCACCGACGGCGCCACGGGCGAGCATGGCGATCTTCTCGACATCATCCGCGAGCGAACCGGGATCTCCCGCTTTCCCAATCTTCTGGCCGAGGCCAGGGCGCATCTTGGCCGTCCGCAGCCGGTCCTCCCGGATAAACCAGTTCAAAGGAAGGCCAAAGCCCCCGGTGGCACACCAGCGGCAGCGGCGCGTCTGTTCGCAGCCTCGGTGCCGGTCGCAGGCACGCTTGCCGACACCTACCTCCGCTCCCGCGGCCTGACCCAAGGCGGGGAGATGAGCGCCCTTCGCTTTCATCCGAAATGCTGGCATCGGGAGGAGGGTCAGACCCGGAGCATCCCCAGACCGGCACTGATCGCCGCGGTCACCGATGGGGTGGGGGCCGTGCAGGGCGTGCATCGCACCTGGCTGGCGCCTGACGGACAGGGAAAGGCGGCGCTCAAAGCGCAGCGGCGTGCCATGGGTCACCTTCTGGGCAATGCTGTCAGGCTGATCCCGCATGACGACATCCTCGTCGTCGGCGAGGGCATCGAGACCATGCTGTCCCTTGTCGAGGCTGTGCCCGGCCTTCCCGTCTGGGCTGCGCTCTCGTCCGGTCACCTCGGGGCGGTCCTGCTGCCGGAGGGGCTGCAGCGCCTCTACATCGCCATTGACCGCGATCCGGCCGGGCAACGCGCCGCAGAGAGGTTGAGCGCAAGAGCAACCGAGTTCGGGGTGACAGTGCGGGTGCTGGAACCGCGGCTCGGGGATTTCAACGATGATCTTCGGGCGAACGGCAAGGACGCGCTGCGCCAGCATCTG
>MDSW01035825.1_pt1 | contig 28633 bp, 26 predicted proteins | sample 811171 | NCBI WGS metagenome assembly MDSW01 (sample SAMN05326641, study PRJNA326480) | marine metagenome | isolation source: seawater | place: Atlantic Ocean: North West | collected 2012 | reverse complement strand
GGATGGCGCACGACGAGTGTTTCGAACACCTCGCGCGATATGCGGATCAACGCGGTGTCGCGCAGCGCATAGGCATCAGAGGAATGGGGTTCGGCGGTGATGATGGTGATTTCACCGACCGTGTCGCCGGCACCGATCTCGCCGATCAACAGCGGCGTTCGATCCGCCTCGGGGCGCACCACGCGTATGCGTCCGGATGCCACCAGATAAAGCGCGTCGCTCTCCTCGCCAACCCGAAAGAGATACTGACCACCGCCCCGCTCGATCCACTCGGCGTTCGCCGCGATCGCACGCAGCGCGCGTCGGTCGAGCTCGCGAAAGAGTGTGCTCGACTTCAGGGCAGCGACTATATCCATGACACCATTCTACGGCGCGCTCGACATAATGCCCGCACATGAAAAAGCCCGGGCGAACCGGGCTTTTTCCTGAGCGATGAACGTTGCGGTGTCGTTCAGGCCGCTTCCTCCATGTCGGCACTGTACTCGCCGCGTGCGGCCGCACCGTTGTTGCGGGCACGCTTGAGGTACGCCTGCTGGGCGGCCTCGACATTCTCGGGCTTGCCGCGCCATGCATCCAGCGCGGGGGCCTGCAAGGCGCGACCGTAGGAGAACGACAGCTTCCACGGCTGCGGGCCCATGCGGTTCATGGCATCGAGATGTGCCGTAGCCAGCTCGTCGCTCTGGCCGCCGGACAGGAACACGATGCCCGGCACGGCCGACGGCACGCGGCGATTGAGACAACGCAGCGTGGCTTCTGCAACCTGCTCGACGCCGGCCTGCTGCGGGCACTGCTTGCCCGAGATCACCATGTTCGGCTTGAGCAGCATGCCTTCGAGCATGACGTTCTGCTTCTTCAGCTCGGTGAACACGGCATCGAGCACGCGGTCCGTGACCTCTTCACAGCGCTCGATCGAGTTCGCGCCGTCCATCAAGACTTCCGGCTCGACGATCGGCACGATGCCGGCTTCCTGGCACAGTGCGGCATAACGCGCGAGCGCATGGGCGTTAACGTGGACGCAGTAGTCGGTCGGGCGCTCGTCCGTGATGTCGATCACGCCGCGCCACTTGGCAAAGCGTGCGCCCGCCTGTGCGTAGTCGGCGAGACGCTCGCGCAGCCCGTCGAGCCCTTCGGTGACCTTCTCTTCCGAGCTGCCGGCCAACGGCTTCGCGCCCTTGTCGACCTTGATTCCGGGAATCACGCCCTTGTCGGCGAGCAGCTTCGAGAACGGCGTACCGTCATCGGCCTTCTGAAACAGCGTCTCCTCGAAAAGAATCACGCCGCTGATGAAGTCTTCCGCGCCTTCGGTCGTGAACAGCAGGTTGCGATAAGCCTGGCGGGTCTGCTCGGTCGACTCGACGTTGATGCTGTCGAGACGCTTCTTGATGGTCCCCGTCGATTCGTCCGCAGCAAGGATGCCCTTGCCGTCGCTGACGAGTGCCTTGGCGGTATCGATGAGTGCTTGTTCGTGCATGCGCGAGTCCTTCATGGGCCAATTTCGCGGGATTTTACCGTAATGGCGAGCGATGGAGAACCACGTTCGTGCGACGCCGAATAGTGGCGGAGAGGGTGGGATTCGAACCCACGAGGGGCGTGAACCCCTGCCGGTTTTCAAGACCGGTGCATTCAACCGCTCTGCCACCTCTCCGCAGCGCGTTCGAGCGAGCGCATTGTCGAAGACCCGGGCCTTGCCGCGCAAGCCCTGCCCGGTTTCTGCATGCCGCATGCATTGGCACCGCTTTTGCTTTCTCGTGACCGGGCGTGCAGTGCCGGCACGACGTGCACTGCCCTAGCGCAGGCCGGCGCTGTTCGCCCTTCCACACCCGCCCGTGGCCGGGCCGGGTTTTTATTCGCAAATTGGGGACATCATGAAATCGAGGCTATTTCTGCCACTCGTGCTGCTTGCGGCACTACTCGCCGGTTGCGGCAGCGACTCGGATGGCGGCGACGACGTCGTAACCGACAACGGTGCGCCGTCCACGCCGAGCGAACCCGCGGCCTTTGAATTCGTCGAGGGCACGATCGCCCAGGCGCAGGCGGCCATGCAGGCCGGCACGCTCACCTGCGAAGCGCTGGTTCAGGGCTATATCGACCGCATCGACGCGTATGACGACACCGGACCTGCATTGAAAAGCGTCATCAACATCAATCCGCGTGCACTCGACCGTGCCCGCACCCTCGACATGAACTACGCCGTCAGCGGCTTAAGCGGCCCTCTGCACTGTGTTCCGGTACTGCTCAAGGACAACTTCGACACGGCCGAAGTCACCACCACCGCCGGCGGCACCGCGTTGCAGTACAACCGCCCGACCGACGATGCCTTCTCCGTGGCCGGTATCGTGCAGGCCGGCGGCATTATTCTGGGCAAGGCGAACCTGGATGAGTTCGCGTTCGGCTTTCGGGGCAGCAGCTCGGTCGAAGGGCAGGTAAAGAACGCCTACGACCCCACCAAGGGCCCGGGCGGTTCCTCGTCGGGTACGGGTGCGGCCATCGCCGCCAGTTTCGCGATGACGGGCACGGGCAGCGACACCGGCGGCTCGATTCGTGTGCCTTCGAGCCTCGAAGGGCTTGTCGGCATCCGTCCGAGCCTGCGCCTGGTCAGCCAGGACGGCATCGTGCCGCTGGCCGCCTCCCAGGACACGGGCGGCCCGATGTGCCGTACCGTTGAAGACTGCGCGCTCATGCTGGACGCCATGGTCGGCTTTGACGACGGGCCGTACGCGAATCAGCGAGAAGCGTTTGCCTACGACGCGGCGCCGATCGCAAACGCCGAATCCTATGCCGCGATCACCAATGTACCGGCCACCTATACCGATTATCTCGACGGCAATGGCCTCGACGACGCACGCATCGCCGCGATCATGCCGCTGTTCGGCGACGGCACCGGCGAGAACGCACAGGTTCAGGCCCGGCTCATGCAGGCGATCGACGACATGCGATCCGCGGGCGCGACGGTGGATATTCTCACCGAAGCGGATCTGGCCGAGCGCAATGTATCGATCGACGATCTGACGGACTTCGCGAGCAATTCCCGCTTCGAGTTCCGTCGCGACCTCACCGCGTATCTGATGAGCTGGCCATCGAACCTGGACGGCCACCTGCGCACCTTCGATGCGGTTGCAGCGAGCGCTGAATACGAGGAACGCAACACCGGCACGTTCGCTTTCTACGGCGCGATCGGCATGGCGATCGAGAACACCGACGACATGAGAGGGGACGCCGTCGGCTATCGCACCCAGTACGAACTCAACATCGAAGAACGCCCCGACATCGTGCGCAACGGTCTGATGCGCATCCTCGACAACCGCGACGGCGACGACATGAGTGCGAATGCGCTGGGTGCGCCCTACGACGTGCTGCTCTATCCGTCGGTGCTCAGCCTTGCCCCGGATCTCGGCAGTTCACCGAGCGCGGGCAGCAACAACCGCCTGAGCCCCTTCTCCGGCTTCCCGGCCCTGTCGATGCCCGCAGGAATGGTGGTACCGGAGGGCGACGACGGCACGGACGCCGAGCCTGCTCTGCCGGTCGGCATGGAAATGCTCGCGCGCGAATTCGATGAGCCCACACTCATCCGTCTCGCCTATAGCTACCAGCAGACGTTCCAGCCGCGTGCGGCGCCGACGTTCACACCCGAACTGGCCGCGAACGACGATTGACCGGCATCGCCCGAAATAAAAGCGGCCGGCCCGAGTTGCCGGCCGCTTTCACGATGTCGATCTGCAGCCTGCGATAGCTAGAACAGCCGGATCGGCAACCTTAGTGTGGCACTACGGGTCGTCTAGGGACACAATTTGTCACTGTTGCGTGTTGCTGATTTGCGTCGCAGCCAAGCTCATTGGGGGATCCATCTCGCTTGCGAACGGGCGTACCCCGAATACCCCCACTGTCACGGGATCGAATAGAACAATACTAAACAGTCGAAGCGATCAAAGCCCGTGAATAAGGCTTTTAGGCTGAGGAATAGGCAGGTTTGAGATGCCGTGAAAGGCGAGATGGTGCCGGGGAGAGGAATCGAACCTCCGACCTACTAATTACGAATCAGTTGCTCTACCGACTGAGCTACCCCGGCCCTGTTCGGCAAGGCGCGGATTATATGAGCAAAACCATAGAAGAACAAGAAGCATCGACCGAGCCGGGCACCCTCTCCCCGGCACCACTCATATCGGCCCTCCCTCGCCCTGTCGGCAAGACCGTTCACATAGCGTGACCGGCCTGATCGTCGTGCGTGTCGCCACGGTGTTCATGGCGCCCCGCCAAATATCCCGCCTGCCGTTCATCGGCGCCTGAGTAACGCCCGTCGGTGGTGCGATTTCATTCGTCAGAGTCGTGCCGATACTGGCGGCATGGGGGACTATTCACACATTGCGGAAATCCGGGCGACGCGAGGCTTCTCGCTTCTGGAGCTTCTCGTCACGATTGCGGTGGCCGCAATTCTGCTGGCGGTGGCGATTCCGTCGTATCGAAGCGTCGTTCAGCGCAACGCCATGGCGGCGACCGTCAATGACCTGGTCGGCGATCTGAACTATGCGCGCAGCCAGGCCGTGACACGCGGTCAACGCGTCTTCATGTGCAAGAGCGGCGGAAATTCCACCTGCAATGCCGACGGTGACTGGAGCCAGGGCTGGCTCGTGTATGCACCCGATCCCGGCACGACGACCCCGACACGCGCAAACACACTGCGTGTGCGTGGCGCTCTGGAAGGCCAAATCACGATCAGCGGCAATAACAACATCACCTCTGAAGTGTTCTTTGATCCGAACGGTTTTGCGATGGGCAGCATTGGCACCTTCACTGCCCAGGGTGAAAGCGTCACTCGGCGCACTGAAGTCGTAATCAGCAGCACCGGACGGATCCGCACCGAACAAACCGCGAAGACGGAAAGTTGATGAATACGCGATTCCCCGCCCGGCCCCATGCCAGCCGCGGCTTCACGCTGCTGGAGGCGCTTGTGACTGTCGTGATCGTCTCAATAGGCTTGCTCGGTATTCTGGGCTTGCAGACGGTGAGTATCGCGAATACCGCGTCTTCATCGGCTCGCAGCGACGCGACGATCGCGGCAGACAATCTTGCCGACCGGATGCGCGTCAACTTCACCGGTGCGCGCGACGGCGCGTACGAAGATATAAACAACCCCTCCGCCGGCAACACCGACGGCCCTGACGAATGCACGCTGCAGAAACCGTGCAATCCCGCGGCGCTCGCCGACCGAGACGCCTGGGAATGGGATCGACAGATCTCGGAGAGCCTGCCGAGCGGCGCTGGTCACGTGTCCTGCGAAGAGAAAGTAGGCGGCGAATGTGTGAGCTACCTCATTACGGTGCTCTGGAGCGAGCGCGATCCCGAACGCAACAGCGCGCAAGCGCCCGAAATAGCGCAGTGCGAGGCCGAGAACGCCATGGTCAGCGGATGCTTTCAAACCGTGGTGCGCCCATGACTACACATGTGCATAAGAAGGCAGTCGCAGGGTTCAGTCTTGTCGAACTGATGGTTGCGTTGGTCGTCGGCCTGCTATTGCTTGCCGGCGTGCTACAGATCCTGCTCGGCAACCGCGAAAGTTTTGAGGCCCAGCGAGGTCTTGCGGACGTACAAGAACAGGGACGACTGGCCAATTTCTTTATCGAAAACGTCCTCGCGCATGCAGGCCATCGGGTGGATTTGATCGCTGACGAGGACTTTCTTTTCCCGGCCCAGAACACCGACGACGGATTCACTCTGGCCGAAGGTAGCGTTGTCGCCGCCTCGGATAGTGGCCAGACGGGTGGAAACGACGCAATCCGGGTGCGCTTCGAATCCGACGGCAACTTCCGCGACTGCGCCGGCGCTCCTGTAGGCACCCCCGACACCCCTGCCGTCGAAGGCTTTTCACTATCCGTCGACAATGCCGGCGTGCTGCGCTGCAACGGTATCGCATTGACCGAACAGGACAGTGTCGCGCGGTTTCGTGTTCGATACGGTCTGGACACTGGCGAAGACAACGTCGTCGACGCGTACGTAGATGATCCGGGAAACGGCAGTGCGCAACGCGATGTCCGCAGTCTTCGCGTTCAGCTGCTTTTACGCAGCAGCGAGAACGTGCTTCCCCAGGGCACGGCACGTGATTTCACCTTCGCCGATGGCAGCACATTCACAACGCCGGCCGAGGATCGACGCGCCTACCAGTTCATCGACCAGACGGTCGCACTTCGAAACCTGCTCCCATGAAGACGTTCTCGCTCCCCGCAAATACGCGTCGCGAAAATGGGTTCGTACTGGTGACGAGCCTGATCTTTCTCGTGGTAATCACGCTCCTTGCCGTATCCGCGATCAATTCTTCGACGCTGCAGGAGCGGATGGCTTCGAACCAGCGGGAAAAGTCACGCGCGCGCCAGGCGGCGGATGCCGCACTTCGTCGCGGAGAACTGCTGCTTCAGGATGCCGCGTTCAACACACCGCAAGCGCCCGGCTCCACTGTCGCGGTGAACGCACCCAACGACAGCAACGATAACGGCGGCGCGATTTCCGTAAGGCTCTGGGAACGCTCGAGCATGATCGAGGACGACCAGCGTCGCGATATGGCCGAAGCGTTTCTCGACGAGACCACCTGGGGTGATGGAAAGCCGCTCTCGTACGTGCTCGACGTGCAGATGCCCCCGATCGAGTATTTCGTCGAAGATTTCGAGTGCGTAGCGCGTGATCTTAATCCGGACAGTAAGGCGGTTTGCGACGGTGCAATGCTCTATCGCATCACCGCGCGTGCGCGGGGCCAGAACCCAGCAGCATTGGCCGTTACACAGAGCCTTTACGAGAAGAATTACTAAGGGCGGCGCTCATGAATAACATCAAGATTCGCTCCAAGACGAGCGTCCGACTGTTGCTGACGGCCTTCGGAATCGTCGCCGGTACGACGACCGCGACTGCCACGAGCCAGTACCTGCAACTATCGCAGGATCCCTTGTTTTCGGGAACGAGTGCCGAGCCGAACGTGCTGGTCGCGGTCGACGATTCCGGCTCCATGGACCTCGAGACTCTTTTCCCGACAGACGAGGGCTGGCTGTACTGGAATGACAACAGCAACTCAGGCGCCGACAGCAACGGTAATTTCTATAACAGCGGCGAGACGTACGGCTACCTCTTTCCGTTCGATCAGATTCAGCCGCAAAGCCTGACGATACCGCCAATTCCCGGTGTTGCTTATGCGCGCGCTCCGGATTTCAACAAAGCCTATTTCAACCCCGCGGTGACTTACTCGCCCTGGATTACCTACGAACAGGCCATTCCCGCGAACGCGCCCTACGATCCCGAAGATGACAATGGCACGGTAAATCTGACGCAGGCACAAACCGGCACGTTCTATTTCCAGCGGAATATGGTGATCCCTGGGAGTAGCCAAGGTAGCGACGGGTCCATCCCGAGTTCGTATGGCTACACCTGTTACAACGGGAACTATCGCCAGAGTTACGCCCCCAATTTCCTTGAAATCATTTTCGGGCGCTGTAGCAGCTCGAACTATAATCTGGTGCTCACGTCCAGCCTGGGTGGTCGGCCTGCAGAAACCATCGGAGCCGACGGCAACCGCTCGGTTACTTATTTCCCCGCGACGTTCTACCTCAAACGCCCCGCGGACCGAAGTAACACTGACGCTGTGTTACCTGACGGTTATGGCTATCAAAGCTCGGGCACGGTTGTCGGTTTTGGACCCAATGGAACACAGGAGTTGATCGGCTATGAGATCAAGCCGGAAAACTTTACGAGTCAAGCCAAATATCAGGCGGCAATAAACAACTTTGCCAACTGGTTCACGTATTACCGCAAGCGCCATCTTGCGACCCGCGGTGGCATTGTGTCCGCATTCGATCGTATCGACGATATTCGGGTCGGCGGCTGCACGATCAACAACCGGCGCGATCTCGAAACCGGCCAGACCGCCATCGAGATGAAGGAACTGAACGATACATCGGAACGCGCCGCGTTCTACAGCAGCATCTTCGACATCGATTATTCCTCCAGCCGCGGAACGCCCAACCGCGAAGCGCTGGGCTATCTCGGCAGCCAAATCGAGAACAACGACTCGATCATTACCGCGCCGTGCCAACGTAACTTCTCGATCCTGTTCACCGACGGCTACTCGAACCCGAGCACGAACAGCGGCGTCGGCAACGTCGATCAGAAATATGGGGCGCCATTCGCGGACGGTGAGTCGAACACCATTGCCGACATCGCGATGAAGTACTACGAGAATCTGGAAACCCAGGCGAACGGTATTCTTCGTGTACCCGAGGCGTGCGACGAGCCGAACCCGCCTGCCCGGCTGAACTGCCAGACTGACCTGCACATGGTCACTTTCGGGGTGACGCTTAACCAGACCGGCACGATTTTCAACAATCTACCGCAGTTCAAGGCGCAGAACAGCGATCCTTATACCAATCCGCCGAACTGGCCCAACGCCAACACCGGCGGCCGCAGCCGCAAGCAGATCGACGATCTGTGGCATGCGACCGTCAATACACGTGGCGAACTCCTCAACGCCGAAACGCCCGCCGAAATCGCGGATCGTTTCACGACGGCGCTACAGAGAATTCTTGGCGAAGAAGGTTCTGCAACGAGCGTGTCGCTGGACAGTGCGAGCCTCACAGCCAACTCGACCGCTTATCAGGCGAGCTTCATCGCCGGCGCGTGGAGCGGCGAACTCAAAGCTCTGCCACAACTGGCAAACGGCGTACTGGGCGACCCGCTCTGGCGGGCATCCGACACGTTAGGCGACAAAACGAACGCGAACTACACGGCACCGGCCCAGCGAGTGATCCTCACCCGGGCGCCGACCAACTGCGGAAACAACAGCAACCGTAGAAGCGTACCCTTTCGATACAACCAGTTCAGCGGCAACTGCGCGCCACTCACCCAGAACGAACTGAATTTCATACGCGGCGACAGCAGCCAAGAGCGTGCCAACGGTGGCGAATTCCGCAATCGCAATGGCAACGTACTCGGCGATATCGTGCATTCCAGCCCGCACTACGTCGGCGCTCCCAATCGCATTCGTTATCCCTATGACTGGGACGACCAACGCACGAATGGCAACGAACGCACGCCCGAGGACATCGCCGGACCTTACATCGCGCCAGACGGGAGTGGTTTTGCCCAGGGGCCCGCGCGCAATCGTCGAGCGATGGTCTATGTCGGTGCCAACGACGGCATGCTTCACGGGTTCGATGCGACAACCGGCAAGGAACGTATCGCCTACGTGCCGGGCAACGTTCTCGATAAACTCGAACTCCTGACCGAACCGGGTTACGCCCATCGCTACTATGTTGACGCCACTCCAATTTCCGGCGACGTCATCATCGACAATTCGTGGCGGACCGTCCTGGTAGGCGGCCTGGGCGCGGGTGGCCGAAGCGTCTACGCGCTCGACATCACGGATCCGAGCGCCTCGCATTTTTCCGAAGCCAACGCAGACGATGTCGTGCTCTGGGAGTACGAGCACGAGGAACTCGGCAATACCTTCGGCCAGCCATCGATCGTGCGGCTGCATAACGGACGCTGGGCTGCGGTGTTCGGCAATGGCTACAACAGCAATCGCGGCAGTGCGCAGTTATTCATCGTCGATATCGCGTCAGGCGAGCTCATAAAGAAAATCGACACCGGCGCTCGCCCGAGCGAGGCGCCCAACCCCTGCTTGCTGGATGTCTCGCTCGGCGGCCTGGGGATCGGCGCGGGTTGCGACGACGACGACGGCATCGATATCAACATCGATACGACTGTCTGTCATAACGGAAAGACCCGAACGTTTCGCGGCAATGCCCTTCTCGCACATCTCGGTCATGGCGATACGCTCGGGGCCTGTGGCAGCACGCCAGAAGCGGAAGAAAACCGTATCAATGGCCTGGGCGAGGTGTTCCCGGTTGATCTGGATGGCGATTTCATCACCGACTATCTTTATGCCGGCGATCTGTACGGGAACGTCTGGAAGTTCGATCTGACCAGCCAGTCAAAGAACGACTGGGAGATCGCATTCGACGGCCGCCCACTTTTCACCGCGACCGATGCCGACGGCACGCCGCAGCCCATCACGACCCAACCCCAGGTCGGCATTCATCCCTACGGAAGCCGTTACGGAGTCATGGTGTACTTCGGGACCGGCAAATACCTGGAAGAATTCGACCGGGAAGCAAAAATCGGCGAACAGAACACGTTTTACGGCATCTGGGATCTGGACGTCTTTACGTTCAACGACGCGAACAATGGCGACGGCACGTTCGCTACCACGTTGCGCAGCGACATTCCGCGCTCTCGCCTACAGGAGCAGACAATTACCGAGACGCCGCTCAAGAATGGTGACACCTACCGCCTCGTGAGCGATTACCGTGTCGACTATCAGACGACGGACGACGAGCGAGGCGAGACCGGAAAGCGGGGCTGGTATATCGATCTCGCCGCAGATCTTGGCGAACTCGTGGTTACGGACAGCCGGATTGAAGGGGACACCATCGCCTTCAGTACGACCATTCCGAACACCGAAATATGTTCCGCTAGTGGTAGCGGCTACTTCATGCTGCTGGATCGCAGTACCGGCGGCCGGACCGACTATCCGGCGTTCGACCTAAATGGCGATCGCCAACTCAACAAGGCCGATACCTTCAGCAGAAACAACCAGAACATCGGTGCCTCCGGCCTACTCATCAAGGAAGGCATACCGGGGCAGGCATCACATCAGACCGACGCACAAAGCGATACGGCCTACTACATCGTCCCGGCATCGGATGGCACGATGCGTATGGTCTATACCCAGCGGGAACCCGATCGCCGACGGAGCTGGCGAGAGATAAGGCGCTAAGATGAAGAGTCAAACCAGAGGTTTTACGCTGATCGAACTCATGATCGCGGTGGCGATTCTCGGCATCATTGCCGCAATCGCCTACCCGAGCTATCTCGATCAGGTACGAAAGTCCAAGCGGTCGGACGCCCAGAGCGCCCTTTTACAGGCCGCCAATCGGCAGGAGCGCTTCTTCACTACGCAATATCGCTATGCCGACACCGCCGCCGCTCTCGGCATGCGGGCCGAGACCGAAAACGAGGCTTACACGCTCGCCGTGGACAACGGGGACGCCGACGGCTTCGAGATAACCGCAACGGCTCAAGGCGATCAGGTGAACGACGACTGCACGAGCCTGACCATCAACGAGATCGGCGAGAAGACCGCCAATGGCGCGGGGCCCAACGATTCGATCAGCCAGGAGTGCTGGTAGCGTTCGGCTTTGTTTGCAGTATGCGCGCAGGGTCGAACGCCCTAACCGCAACCGCCTCTTCCCGGACGATCACGTCACGCAGCAGCTCGGCGCTCGAGGGCGCGCAGAGTACGCCGTTGCGATACTGACCGCTGTTGATAAAAAGCCCCGGCACACCGGGCACTTGGCCGATCAGCGGCTGCTCGTCGTGTGTCGCGGGACGTAGCCCGCTCCAGTGTCTTTCAACCGGCAGGTGGGCCAGGCTCGCGCACATGGTCGCTGCGCTCGCACGAAGCGACCGGGCCGTTTCAACGTCGGTATGCTTGTCATAGCCGTCGAATTCGAGTGTGCTACCGACCAATATGCGACCGTCCGCTCTCGGGATGACGTACCGCCCGCCCTGTAATAGCACGCTCGAAAGCAGCCCCGGCTCGCCGCGTAACAGCAGCATCTGACCCCGTACGGGAAACACGGCCTGTGGCGCCAGGCTGCTCAGCAACCGGCTACTCCAGGCGCCGGCGGCAACCACGCCCCGTGACGCCGGCACCGTCCCGCGCGCAGTCTCGAACCCGGCGAAGACACCCTTCTCGGTCCGTACGCCCGTGACCGTGCATTGAGTGATAATTCGCGCGCCTCGACGCCCTAGCGCTCTGTACAGAGACTGGCATAACCGCGGGTTGCGAACCTGAGCAGCCCGCGGGAACCACAGCGCGTGTTCGGCCGTCACGCCCCGGAATTGCGCACGCAACGCCCTGCCGGTCAGCATCCGGGTCGGCTCGCTGTGATCGTCTGCCCAGGCGTTTCCTGACGCCATTTCGGAGGTATCGAGCACGCACAAGCCGGTTTGTCTATTCTCGCTGTCCAGTCCGGAACAGGCATCGACGTCGGCCGTGAACGCCGGATAAAGGGCCCGGCCACGCTGGGCCAGCGCCTGCACCGCAGGCGAGTATTTCCAGGGATAGATCGGGAACAGGATGCCCCCGCCTGCCCACGACGCTTCACGGCCGACGTGGCCGGCGTCGAGCAGCGTCACACCGTAGCCCGCATCCGTCAGATACCAGGCCGTGGCGAGACCGACCAGCCCGCCCCCGGCGATCACAACGTCGCGGTTGGAACTCACGATCGCTCGCAAACGTGGCGGGAACGGTTCGAGGCTGGTCTGGCGGCCGGCAAACCGCTTGCTTTGCGCCGTTCAGCCGCGGCGCGGCCGAAGCATGTCCAGGCCCAGCAGGATCGCGCCGAGCACGATCGCGCTATCGGCCACGTTGAAGGCCGGATAGTGCCAGCCATGGATATGGAAATCGACGAAGTCGATCACGTATCCGCGGGTCGCGCGATCGATCGCATTGCCGAGCGCGCCACCCAGTATCAGCGCCAGCGAGGAAGCCACCAGCCGTTCGCCATGGGGGTGTCTGCGCATCCAGACCAGAATCCCGATCGACACCAGCACGCTCAATGCCACGAAGAACCACGGTGTGGCGCCGGCAAAGATACTGAACGCCGCGCCCGTATTGTGCATGAGCGTGAGGTTCAGCCAGTCGAACAGATGGATCCGGTCGAACAGTTCGAGCTGGTTCACCACCAGTTGCTTGGTGATCTGGTCCGCCGCGATGACGATCGCCGATAACCAGAGCCAGTGCGCGTTCTGCAGTTGAAAGCCGCGCTCGTCGTGGGCGGCGCTCTTGTCGGGAGATGAGGTCATGAGGCGGATGGCTCTTGCAGGTGTCGACGTACCGCGTCGACATCGCGGTGCATCTGGTCGGTTAGCGCGTCGAGCGAGTCATAGCGTTCCTCCGCGCGGAGGAACACTTCGAAGGATACGTCAATGCGCTGGCCGTATAAATCGCCGTCGTAATCGAGAATGAAGACCTCGAGCAGCGGCTCTCGACCATTCACCGTGGGGCGCACGCCAAAACTCGCAGCGGCCGCGCGTCGCTGGCCATCGGCGAGATATGCCCACACCGCGTAGACGCCATACCGCGGCGCCGGCTTTCGGGCGAGGCGAATATTGGCGGTGGGAAAACCCAGCGTCCGGCCCAGGCGCTCCCCCGTGACGACGCGCCCGCTCACCCGATAGGACTGACCGAGCAAGCGCGCGGCCACCTCCGGCTTACCGGTCTCGAGCGCTTGTCGCACGCGGGTGGAACTCACCCGCTGCCCGTCGACATGGACGTCGGGCAGCGGCGCGACTTCGATCCCCCGTGACGCGGCGAATTCACGCAGTGTGTCGATATCCCCGGCGCGTGCCTTGCCGAAACGAAAGTCCTCGCCGACCAGCACATATCGGGCATTCAATCGCGCTTCGATCAGCTGGGTGAGGAATGCCTCGGGGGACAATGACGCAAAGCGCGCATCGAAGCGTGCCCAGACGAAGATGTCGATGCCGAGCGCGCGCGCAGCGCGCATCTTCTCGCGTCGGGACGACAGCCGCGCAGGCGCCGCCTGCGGGTTGAAAAACTCCAGCGGCATCGGCTCGAAGCTCATCAGGGCGCAGGGCAGCCCCAGTTCCCCCGCGCGCTCGCGAAGCTGGGCGATGATCGCCTGATGGCCACGATGCAGGCCGTCGAAATTGCCGATGGTCAACGCACAGCCGCCAGACAGCGGCGCCATGTGCTCAACGCGACGCACGATACGCATTACTTGACCGTCTCGTGACTGAGGAACTGTCGCGGGCGCACGCCCAAAGCCGCGAGCACGGCAAAATAGACGACCACGCCCACCACAAGCCAGGTCATCAACCACTGAACACGCGCCAGCGCGCCCCGCGCGATCCAGATATCCAGCTGCGCCGCACCGAACCACAGGACCACGCCCATAACCGCACAAGCCACCACGACCTGCGGGATCAGACGACGCCAGGCCGCGCCGGGGCTGTAGACGCCGTCACGCCGCAGGTAGCGATAGAGAAAGCCCGCATTCACGAACGCCCCGAGGGACGTTGCCAGCGCCAGCCCGGTGTGGGGCGCAGGCCAGTCCATCCATGTAAATAGGCCGACGAAGATGAGATTCATCGCCATCGCGCAGACCAGCGAGATCACGCCGCAACGCACGGGCGTGCGCGAGTCCTCGCGCGAGAAGAAACCGGTGACGAGCACCTTGACCAAGGAAAATCCCATGAAACCCAGAGCATAAGCCATGAGCGCATACTGGCTCATCAGCGCATCGTGGCCGTCGAAAGAGCGGTAGTTGAAGAGCGTGGTCACCAGCGGGCCCGCCATCACGAACAAGCCCACCATGGCGGGCAGACCGATCACGGCGAGCAGGCGCAGCGCCCAGTCCAGCGTCTCCGAAAATTCGCGTGCCGATCTGCTCGCATGCCGGGCCGACAGACTGGGCAGAATGACCGTTGCGATGGCGATCGAGAACACCCCCAGCGGAAATTCCATCAACCGATCCGCGTAGTACAACCAGCTCACGCTCCCGGCGGCGAGCAGCGACGCGATGATCGTATCCAGCAACAGGTTGAGCTGCGCCACGGACGACCCGAACAGAATCGGCAGCATGAGCGCCAGAATCCGCCGGACCTGGGGTTCCGACCAGCCCCACCGCGGTCGCGGCAAGCGATCCAGCTGCACGAGAAACGGCAACTGAAAACCGAGCTGGACGAGTCCAGCGATCAATACACCAACCGCGAGCGCCATTTCCGGACGCGGGAAATACGGGGCGAGCAGCAACGCCGCACCGATCATGCAAACGTTCAGCAGCACCGGCGTAAAGGCCGGTACGCTGAAGCGGCCATAAGTGTTGAGTATGCCGCCCGCAAACGCGGTCAGCGATATGAACAGCAGATAGGGAAACGTAAGCCGCAATAGGTCGACCGCGAGCTCGAACTGATCCGGCTGATTAGCGAACCCCGGGGCGAACAGATAGATCAGCAAAGGCGCGGCGAGCACGCCGACGACGGTAATGCCGATCAGAATGATGCCCAGGGTGCCGGCCACGACATCGATCAGATGCTTGACATCGTTTTCGCTGTCGCGACTCTTGGTCGCCGAGAGCACCGGCACGAACGATTGCGCGAACGCGCCTTCCGCAAACAGGCGCCGCATGAAGTTCGGGATTTTGAACGCAACGAGAAAGGCGTCCATGCCGGCGCCGGCACCGAAAATCACGGCGAGAATCACGTCGCGCAGGAACCCGAGCACGCGCGACAGCAACGTCATCCCGCCGACCGTGCTCGTTGATCTCGCCAGCGATGCCGCCATGCATACCCCGTGAAACGCGCGAAACGCGGCGCACTATAGCCGGATTGCGGCATCGCCCGAAAGCCGCAGCCGCGGGCGTAGCATACGTTCTGCACCACCCAATGGCTCGCCCGGCAGCGCGGCGAATGACCCCGGACAACTGCCGCGTCCTGAATTAAGCCGATTACGCAGCGCACCGGCGTTTTTACATGTCCGCAGAGTTGACAAACGCCGTACAAATCACAATAATCGCGCGCCTGCAGACCTTTTCATTCATCGAATTTCAGGAGCCGCTCAGTGGCGAACTCTCCGCAAGCCCGCAAGCGCGCCTCACAGGCCGTTACCCGTCGTGAACGCAATATCGCGCAGCGCTCGCTCGTGCGCACGCACATCAAGAAAGTGCAGAAAGCGATCGCGGCCGGCAGCGAAGCCGACGCCCGCGCGGCTTTTGACGCCGCTGTGCCCGTCATCGACCGGATGGCCGGCAAGGGCCAGATTCACCGCAACAAGGCCGCACGCCACAAGTCGCGCCTGAATGCGCAGATCAAGTCGCTCGCCAGCGCCTGATCCATTGAATCTCAGCCGGCTTCGCCGGCAAACGAAAAAAAGCCCGCTTCTTGCGGGCTTTTTTGTGTCTGTAGCGTTTGATCGCGGCAGCAGTCACCCCCCGCGCGAAACCACCAGATTGTTGCGGTGAATGAACTCCGGCTCGCCGCCATAACCCAGAACGGTCTCGATACGCTCACTCGGCTCCCCTACCAGCTGGCGGATCTCGCGCGCATCGTAGTTCGCCAGGCCCTGTGCGATCTCGTCTCCGTCAGGGCTCAGGCAGGCGACCAGATCACCGCGCCGAAAATCACCCTCGACACCGGTAATACCGATCGGCAGCAGACTGCGCCCCGCAGTACGCAACACGCGCACCGCGCCGGCGTCGATACGTACCGCGCCACGAACCCGGCGTTGGCCTGCGATCCAGTTCTTGCGTGCGGCGCGGCGCGCGCCCTGCCCGGCGGTCAGCAGCGTACCGATCGACTCACCCTGCGTAATCCGCGCGAGGACGTCCGGCGCCAGCCCGTCCGCAATAACGGTCGCCGCGCCCGAATCTGCGGCCTGGCGCGCTGCGAGCACCTTGGTACGCATGCCGCCACGCCCGAGTGCACCGCCGGTACCCGCCGCCGCCGAGAGCAGATCCGGGTCGTGCGCTTCGCACTGCTCGATGCGCCGGGCACCCGGTACCCGACGCGGATCGGCGTCGTAGACCCCGGCCTGATCGGTGAGGATGATGAGGCCGTCGGCATCGAGCAGATTCACCGTGAGTGCGGCCATGGTGTCATTGTCGCCCACGCGTATCTCGTCGGTGGCGATCGCATCGTTTTCGTTCACGATGGGAATGACGTTCATGTCCAGCAGGGTCATCAGCGTGCTGCGTGCATTGAGGTAACGGCGCCGGTCGGACACGTCGTCGTGGGTGAGCAGCACCTGTGCCGTGCGCAGGCCGTGCGATTCGAAGCAGCGACTATAGGCTTCGACAAGCCCTGCCTGGCCGACCGACGCTGCGGCCTGTACCGCGCTCAGACTCGCCGGCCGCTCCCGCCAGCCCAGACGCACGAGCCCTTCGGCCACGGCACCCGACGATACGAGCACGACCTGACAGCCGGCCGCATGCAGTGCCGCTATCTGGCGGGCCCAGCCGGCAAGACGGTCGCGATCGAGTCCGCGCCCGTCCGCGGTGAGCAGCGCACTGCCGATCTTGACCACCCAGCGGCGTGCGCGCGGCAGATCCTCACGCGTCGAAATCATCGTCCTCGTCTTCAAATACCGGCGCCTGTGCGTTTTTGCCTTCGGCCTGTTCGCGCTCGCGCGCGGCGTCGAGGTGGTCCATCGCATCGCTCAGCAGCGGCTTGAGCGTATCGGGTTTGATGGCCGATACCGTATACACCGGTCCGGTCCATTCCAGTGCGTTGACGATCTGGTCGCGCAGCGAGGCAACCTCTTCGGCATCGAGCAGCTCGGTCTTGTTCAACACAAGCCAGCGCGGCCGTTCGCCGAGCTGTGGGCTGAAACGCACCAGCTCGTCGGCAACCATGCGCACGTTTTCCACCACGTCGCCACTGTCGAAATCCAGCAGATCGACCACGTGAAACAGCAGGCGCGTGCGCTGGATATGGCGCAGGAAGCGGTGACCCAGCCCCACACCCTCGGCCGCGCCCTCGATGAGGCCCGGCAGATCGACGAGCGTGAAACTGCGTAGCGCGCCGACGCTGACCACGCCGACCTGCGGGTTGAGCGTGGTGAACGGGTAGTCCGCGATCCGCGGACGGGCGCCGGACACGCCGGCCAGTAACGTGGACTTGCCGGCGTTTGGCATGCCGACCAAGCCGACGTCGGCCAGCAGCTTGAGCTCGAGGCGCAGCTCGCGAATCTCGCCTGGCGTGCCATCGGTGGTCTTGCGCGGCGCCTGATTGGTGCTCGACTTGAATCGCGCGTTGCCGAGCCCGTGAAAACCACCCTGTGCCACGCGCAGTGTATCGCCTTCGTGCGTGAGGTCGCCGATCAGCTCGCCGGTCTCACGCGCGTAGCAGAGAGTTCCGATCGGCACGGGGAGATAGCGGTCCTCGCCTTTCGAACCCGTGCGATTTTTGCCGGCGCCATTGCCGCCGCGCTCGGCCTTGAAGACACGGCTGACGCGGTAGTCGTACAAGGTATTGAGATTGTGATCCGCAAGCAGATAGACCGAGCCGCCGTCACCGCCGTCACCGCCGTCGGGGCCGCCATGCGGCACGTATTTTTCCCGCCGGAAACTCAGGCTTCCGTGACCGCCGTCACCCGCCTCGACCCGAAGATTGGCTTCATCAACGAATTTCATGCCCTTTCCTTCTCAGCCGCCGCGCCGAGCCAGCGATTGCTTCGCGCTATTGTTACAGACAAAAAAAAGCCCCGCGCTCGGCGAGGCCTTTTTCGCGGCATGCGCGCGACTCGCTATTCAACCGCGTCGATCGACACGTACTTGCGATTGCGCGGGCCCTTGACCGCAAAGCTCACCACGCCGTCGGCGCTGGCATAGAGCGTGTAGTCCCGCCCCGTGCCGACGTTGCTGCCTGCATGGAAGGTGTTGCCACGCTGGCGCACGATGATGTTGCCGGCTTTCACCTTCTGGCCGCCGAACTTCTTGACGCCAAGGCGTTTCGATTCGGAATCGCGACCGTTGCGAGTACTGCCGCCTGCTTTTTTATGTGCCATGAGTGCTTTCCTCTAACCTGAATTTCAGCCGTGCTATCGAGTCGTCGGCGCTTCAGGCGCCCGGGATCGACTTGATCTTGAGCTGGGTGTAGTGCTGGCGATGACCGTAGTTGCGACGATACTTCTTGCGCCGCTTGAACTTGATCACCTGAATCTTGTCGGCGCGAGCGTGCGTCATGACTTCAGCCGAGACCGCCTTGCCTTCCAGCACGGGCGTGCCGACCTGAACATTGTCGCCGTCCGAGATCAGAAGCACATCATCGAGATCGATGGTGCTGCCGGCTTCCACATCCAGCTTCTCGACGCGCAGAATATCGCCTTCTGCCACTCTGTACTGCTTACCGCCGGTGCGTATAACCGCGTGCATGACCACTCCACATCGCGTGAAAACAAGGGCTCGTGCCCGTTTAAAGAGCGCGAATGATACGTTGCGCGGCATCTGCGGTCAACGATCGAATGGCATGATCCGCATTCTTGACAGCAATAGTCCACGCGCCTAAGTTTGCCGCTGTTTTCCCGGTCCACACCTCATGAGTATCCAGCCGCTACTGAAGCCGGTCGATGACGACATGCGTGCAGTCGACGCGCTCATCCGCGCGCGCCTGAACTCCGATGTCATACTCATCAACACTTTGGGCGAATACATAATAAGTAGTGGCGGCAAACGCTTGCGGCCGGCTCTGGTGCTGCTCGCTGCCCAGGCCAGCGGGGGCGCCAGCGCCCAGCATCATCTGCTCGCGGCAATCATCGAGTTCATTCATACCGCGACCCTGCTCCATGATGATGTCGTCGACGAGTCCACCATGCGTCGCGGCCAGCAGACGGCCAATACCGTATGGGGCAACGACGCGAGCGTTCTGACCGGAGATTTTCTCTATTCGCGCGCGTTTCAGATGATGGTCGAGCTGGACTCCTTCGATGTCATGCGGGTACTCGCCGATGCCACCAACCGCATCGCCGAAGGTGAAGTACTCCAGCTGATGCACGCGCATGATCCGGACCTTGCCGAAGCGGATTATCTGGAGGTCGTGGATCGAAAGACGGCGAGCCTGTTTTCCGCCGGCTGTCGGCTGGCGGCCCAACTGGGCGGCTGCGATGCGCGCCAGCAGCAGGCCATGGCCGACTATGGCCGGCATCTGGGCATCGCGTTCCAGGTCATCGACGACGCGCTGGACTACGGCCGCGGCGACGGCAACTACGGCAAGAACCTCGGTGACGACCTCTCGGAAGGCAAGGCCACCCTGCCGCTGATCCGTGCCCTGGCCTGTCTTGAAGGCGACGAGGCCGCGGCCATTCGCACCGCGGTACGCGAAGCGGACCTCGATGCACTCGATTCGATCCTAAAAGCGATTGAATCCACCCAGGCGATGGAATACACTTGCCGCCGCGCCGAGGAGGAGGCCCAAAAAGCCATCGCCGCACTCGACGCTTTCGACGACTCTGCCGCCAAGGCAGGGCTCGTCGAGCTGGCCGAGTTCTCGGCCCAGCGCCGACACTAGATCGGGGTATAGCTCAGCTTGGTAGAGCGCCATCTTCGGGAGGTGGAGGTCGTAGGTTCAAATCCTGCTACCCCGACCATCTAGTCGTCTTTATTCCCGACCTATCAAATAGTCCCGCCGACACGCGCCTAACGAGGCGCTCGTTGTCTCGCGCGCGGATTGTGGCCGTGGCGCTCTGTCGCAGCAGCCACGCACGAAAACGCCGGGCGCCCGGCCCGGCTCAAACCGACTCGCCCGAGGCGATTCAGTTGCTCGACTGCTCCGCCATCATGGCGTCGTAGCTGTCGGCCAGGTCGGTTTTTTCGGTATCCGTGAGCACCTTGCCGGCAACCTGGAACACTTCCTGCTCTTCTTCATCGAGATGATGAGTGACCAGGTGCTGCAGTTTCTTTGCCGACGTGAGCCAACTCGGCGAGCTGTAGTCGGTTTCCTCGAGTGTTTCGACGAGCTCGTCGATCTCGTGATGCTCGGCCACGCTATGACGTGCCTTTTCCTGTGTTCGATCGTATTCCATGAGCGGCACATAGAAATGCCGCTCTTCGGCATTGGCGTGATGCACCAATTCCGCTTTCAGCGCAGCAAACAGTCCTTCCCGCTTGCTGCTGTCGCCATGCGTATCGGTCAACCCGTCGAGCAGGCGCCGCTGCTTGTCGTGGCTTTCGCGCAATGCCTCGAAGATCGTCTTCATGGTGGTTTCCCTCTGATATTGCGGGGGTCTCGACGTAATCGATGGTACCTTTAGCCCAAACGCCATAGAATCCGTAACATCGCGTAATCACCGATTCGGTCGATACAAGAGTGGTAAGCGAGTTACGCACGGCGCGCAGCGACTGATGCTGCTTCGCGCAACAGCCACGGGAACCGGACATGGCCACGAATAAACAGAAGGTCGCGACGCCTGCACTGGGCGGCCTCGCTCGACAACTGGTCGAGGATGGTCTTATCGAGGCCGACAAGGCACTCGAGATCCAGGCTGAGGCCCATCGCGAGGACGAATCGTTCGTTGCGCGGGTCGTGGCGCGCGGCGTGCTCTCCGCCGCGGTTCTGGCGAAGGCCGCGTGCGAAGAATTCTCGATGCCGCTACTGGACTTGCGTGCGGTCGATCTCACCCAGGCGCCGGTCAAACTCGTATCCGAGGCGCTCATCCGCAAGCACGGTGTGCTGCCGCTGTACCAGCGCGGGCGCAACCTCTTCGTGGCGGTCGCCGATCCGACCAATCTGCAGGCACTCGACGAGTTCAAGTTCAGCACTGGCCTGAACATCGAGCCGATTCTGGTCGAACAGGACAAGCTGGCCAAGGCGATCGACGGTGCCTTCAGCGCCATCGACAGCGCCATGGCCGGGCTCGACGACGTATCCCTCGACAATCTCACCGTCGATGCGCCGGGCGAAGCCGACGCCGCTGACGGCAGCCGTATCGACTCCGACGATGCGCCAGTCGTGCGCTTCGTCAATAAGGTCATGCTGGACGCCATCAACAAGGGCGCGTCGGATATCCATTTCGAGCCCTACGAAAAGAAATACCGGATCCGCCTGCGCCAGGACGGCGTGCTGCGCGAGGTCGCCTCCCCGCCGGCCGCGCTGGGGATGCGCCTGTCCGCGCGACTGAAGGTGATGGCGCGCCTCGATCTGGCGGAAAGACGCGTGCCGCAGGACGGGCGCATCAAGCTCAATTTGAACAAGAATCGGGCCATCGATTTTCGTGTCTCGACCTGCCCCACCCTGCGCGGCGAAAAGATCGTGCTGCGTATTCTCGACCCCACCAGCGCGCAGCTGGGTATCGAGGCGTTGGGCTACGAGCCGGATCAGCGCGAACTGTTCGAGCAGACCATTCATCGCCCCTACGGCATGGTGCTGGTCACCGGGCCCACCGGCAGCGGTAAGACGGTTTCGCTCTACACCGCGCTCAACATGCTCAACACCAGCGACCGCAATATTTCCACGGCGGAGGATCCCGCGGAAATCAACCTCCCCGGCATCAACCAGGTCAACGTGCATCCGAAGGTTGGCCTAACGTTCGCGAGCTGTCTGCGCGCGTTTCTGCGCCAGGACCCGGACGTCATCATGGTCGGCGAGATTCGTGATCTGGAAACCGCGGAAATCGCCATCAAGGCCGCGCAGACAGGCCATATGGTGCTGTCGACCCTGCACACGAACGACGCGCCTCAGACGCTGACACGCCTGGTGAACATGGGGGTGCCGGCCTATAACATCGCGGCCTCGATCTCCTTGATCATTGCGCAGCGTCTGGCACGCCGGCTCTGCTCGAACTGCAAGCAGCCGGCGCAGATTCCGCGCGAAGAGCTGATCGCGGAAGGCTTTCGCGAGGACGAGCTGGATAGCCTGGAGTTGTTCGAAGCCAATGCCGACGGCTGCGACAACTGCACCAACGGGTACAAGGGCCGCGTCGGCATCTACCAGGTCATGCCGGTGACCGACGCCATCGGCCAGATCATCATGGAAGGCGGCAATGCCGCGGACATTGAAAAACAGGCCGAAAGCGAAGGCGTGATCGACCTGCGCGAGGCCGGGTTGGAAAAGATGCGCGCCGGCGTACTCAGCCTCGCCGAGGTCAATCGCGTCACCGTCGACTAACGCACCGCCCATGAAAAAGGCCCGGCGAACAGTCGCCGGGCCCGTATTTCAAGCTGCTTGTCGCGGCCTGCGTCAGGCTTCCGCGGTTTCGCGCGGCGAAACGTCGAGCTCGATTTCGTTGTCGCTGACGCGCACCACCACTTGCCCGCCGTTGGCCAGGCGACCGAACAGCAGCTCTTCGGCGAGCGGCTTCTTGATGTGGTCCTGGATCACGCGGGCCATCGGCCGCGCACCCATCTTCACATCGTAGCCACGCTCGGCAAGCCACGCGCGGGCTTCCGACTCGACCACAAGCTCGACGCCACGGGCTTCGAGCTGGGCCTCGAGCTGGAGCACGAACTTGTCGACGACGCGCTCGATGACCTCGCCCTGCAACGGCTCGAACTGGATGATCGAATCCAGACGGTTGCGGAATTCAGGCGTGAAGCCGCGCCGGATGGCCTCCATGCCATCGGAACTGCTGTCGCTCGGATTGAAACCGATACCACGGCTGGCCATGGCTTCCGCACCGGCGTTGGTCGTCATCACCAGGATCACGTTGCGGAAATCGGCTTCGCGACCGTTATTGTCGGTGAGCTTGCCGTGATCCATAACCTGCAGCAGCAGATTGAAGATATCCGGATGCGCCTTCTCGATCTCGTCGAGCAGCACCACCGAATGCGGCTGTTTGGTCACCGCCTCTGTGAGCAGACCGCCCTGGTCGTAACCGACATAGCCGGGCGGCGCGCCAATCAGACGCGACACGGTATGCCGCTCCATGTACTCGGACATGTCGAAACGGATCAGCTCGACGCCGAGATGCAGCGCCAGTTGACGCGTGACCTCGGTCTTGCCGACACCGGTCGGGCCGGCGAACAAAAAGGAGCCGATCGGCTTGTCGCGATTATCCAGGCCGGAACGCGACATCTTGATCGCGCTCGCGAGTGACGTCACGGCCTCGTCCTGACCGAAGATGACCAGCTTGAGATCGCGCTCGAGCGTCTTGAGCACGTCGCGGTCGTCACGCGAAACGGTCTTGGACGGAATCCGCGCAATACGCGAAACCATGTCCTCGATATCACGCACCTGCACCGTCTTGCGGCGCTTGCCGGAAGGACGCAGGCGTAGCCGTGCGCCGGCCTCGTCGATCACGTCGATGGCCTTGTCCGGCAGGTGGCGATCGTTGATGTGACGTGCCGACAGCTCGGCCGCGGCTTCCAGTGCGGGCTGGGTGTAGCGGACCTGGTGATGGCTCTCGAAGCGATCCTTGAGCCCGCGCAGGATCTGCACGGTATCGGCGACGCTCGGCTCGGGTACGTCGATCTTCTGGAACCGCCGCGCCAGTGCGCGATCCTTCTCGAACACGCCGCGGAATTCCTGGTAGGTCGTCGCACCCATGCACCGCAGCTCGCCGGAAGCCAGCTTGGGCTTGAGCAGGTTCGATGCGTCCATCACGCCGCCCGAGGCCGCGCCGGCGCCGATAATGGTGTGAATCTCGTCGATGAACAGTACCGCGCCGTCCTGCTTGCCGAGCTCGGCGAGCACGCCCTTGAGGCGCTTTTCGAAATCGCCGCGATACTTCGTACCGGCGATCAGCGCCCCGAGATCGAGCGCATAGATCACGCTATGGCTGAGCACGTCGGGAACTTCACCGTCGACGATCATGCGCGCCAGGCCTTCGGCGATCGCCGTCTTGCCGACCCCCGCCTCGCCCACGAGCAGCGGGTTGTTCTTGCGGCGCCGGCAGAGCGTCTGAATGACCCGCTCGATCTCGTGATCACGCCCGATGAGCGGATCCACGTCGCCCTCGGCGGCCTTGCGGTTGAGGTTGGTCGCGTACTGTTCGAGCGGCGACTTGCTCGACTCGCCTTCTTCGCTGGTCTTTTCGGTCGTCGGACCGACTTCCGGACTGTCGGATTCCGACTTCGACACGCCGTGCGACACGAAATTGACCACATCCAGGCGCGTCACATCCTGCTCGCCGAGCAAGTACACGGCGTGGGACTCCTGTTCGGAGAAGATGGCGATCAGCACGTTGACTGCGGTGACCTCCTTCTTGCCCGACGACTGCACGTGATAGACCGCGCGCTGCAGCACGCGCTGAAACCCCAGCGTGGGCTGAACCTCATGGTCTTCGCCTGCCGGGACGACCGGCACGTGCGTATCGATATAGCTTTTGAGCTCGCGTTCGAGACGGGGAATATCGGCATTAACCGATTCGAGCACCTCGACCACCGCAGGGTTGTCCAGCAGTGACATGAGCAAGTGCTCGACGGTGAGCATCTCGTGATGCTGCCGCCGCGCCACCATGAAGGCGGCATCGAGGGCGGTTTGAAGTTCCTGGCTCAGCATTTTGCGTCCCCGAACTTGACGTTCGATTGAGGCCTGATGATCCCTTTATCGGTCGGAATCAGGCTTTTTCCATAGTACACAACAGCGGGTGCTGATGGGCGCGCGCGTGATCGTTGACCATGGCCACTTTCGTCTCCGCGATCTGGGCGGTAAAGGTGCCCGCGACCGCCTTGCCCCGCGTATGAACGGTAAGCATGACTTGTACCGATTGCTCGCGGTTCAGGGAGAAGTAGGTCATCAGCACTTCCACCACGAACTCCATCGGCGTGAAGTCGTCGTTATGCATGATCACCTTGTACAGCGGTGGCTGCTCGGTCTTCGGACGACTGGTTTCGACGACGGCTTCGCCCTCGTCCTCCACGGTCGGTTTCGGTTTGTCGGACTGACTCATCACGCCTACCTTGGATTGCGGTGGCCGCAGAATCGGCCAAACCACGATCGCACCCGGTTTTCTATACGCAGGATATAAGGATACGGGGGCGCCAAATCAATCGATTGGGAGCAATCGGTTGCGCCACCGTCGGGTGACACGAGGAAAGGCTGCGGAATGCGCCCTTCGGCGGCTATTCGCCGAGGCTGTGAGCGAGCAGCGTGCGAATACGCTCCGGCACCTGCTGCTCGACCTCCATGCGCGCGACATCGATCGCACTGGCGAACGCGACAGCGTCGGCATCGCCGTGCGACTTGATCACGGTGCCCTGCAAGCCGATGAAGGTCGCACCGTTGTACTGGCGCGGGTCGACCCGGCGGCGGAACGCCCGCAGTACCGGCATCGCGAAAAACGCCGCGGTGCGTGTCAGTGCGTTGCGCGAGAATTCTTCCCGCAGGAACTGGGCGATGAGCTTGCCGAGTCCTTCGCTCGTCTTTAGCGCGACGTTGCCGACAAACCCGTCACAGACCACGACGTCGACATCGCCGATGTAGATATCGTCACCCTCGACGAACCCGATGTAATTCAGTTCGCTGTCGCCGATGAGCCTGCCCGCCTGCTGGATCTGGACATTGCCCTTCATCTCTTCCGCGCCGATATTCAGCAGACCGACGCGCGGACTCTCCACACCGTGGACGGTTTCGGCGACGACCGCACCCATCACCGCGAACTGAAACAGCTGCTCCGGGGTCGACTCGGCGTTAGCGCCGAGGTCGAGCATGAGCGTATGGCCACGCCGCGAGGGGATCGGCGACACGATCGCCGGCCTGTCGATGCCGGCCAGCGTCTTGAGCACGAATCGCGCCGTCGCCATCAGCGCGCCCGTATTGCCCGCGGACACGCACGCGCCCGCCTCGCCCGACTGGACGAGATTGATCGACACCCGCATCGAAGAGTCTTTCTTCTGCCGCAGCGAGCGCGCGGGCGATTCGCACATGCCCACGACTTCCGACGCGTGACGCACGGTCAGACGGTCGCCGACATCGGCCTTGCGATGGCGCGCGATCTCCTGGTTCAGCGCATGCGCATCGCCCACGAGCACGATCTCGAGGTCGGGATGCGACTGCAGGCTGGCCACGACGGCTTCCACGGCCACAGGCGCGCCGCGGTCGCCGCTCATGGCGTCGACGGCAATACGGGTCATGGGTTCATCGAAACGGGGCGTGCGCCCCGTCATCGATCGACTGTCAGGCGTCGTCGCCGATATTCACGACACGACGGCCGCGATAGAAGCCGTCACGCGTGACGTGATGGCGGCGATGCGTCTCGCCGGTGGTCGAGTCGATCGACAGCGTGGGGTGCTTCATCTCGTCGTGGGTACGACGCTTGTCACGCTTCGAACGGGATTTACGGTTCTTTTGGACGGCCATGGCGTTCTATGTCTTCCAGCGTATTGTAGAAATCGTCAATCGTTGCGCTTGAGCTGACTCAGCACGGCGAACGGATTGTTCGGTTCTTGCTCTTTCGTCTCTCGTGGCGGCGTCTCGTCATCGACGTACGCCGCTCGGCAGGCCGAACGCGCACAACGCGCCACGCTCGGCATGGCCAGCAGCAATTCATCCGCGACCAGCGTGTGGATGTCCAGCAGATCGCCATCGGCCATCACCGGTTCATCTTCACGCGGCACGTTCGCTGCCGCCTCGTCATCGCCGACGACTACACCGGCGACCTCGACATGCATCGGCTGGTCGAAAGTCTGCAGGCAACGCTGGCACTCCAGTTGGAGCGTCGCGCCTATCGTGCCTTCGACACGCACACGCCGTTGCGCATCTTCCTTGAACTCGAGATCGACGGCCACCGAATCACCCGCGCGCGGTGCGGCAACCGTTTCGGCGACCACACGACGCAGGCGGGAGAGTTCGATTTCGCCGCTGACACGCCCCTGCTGGGTGGCGAGCCGACGGTAGTCGACGCGATATGCCAGCGTTCCCGGCGTGCTCATGGCGCGCGATAATAGGGCCGAAGCGTACGCAAGTCAAAGCATTTCGCGGTTTTGAGGCGCATGCGACATGCGCTTACGCTCCTGATGGCCCGATCGTTTATCCTTGCGCGGCTTTCGAATCGCGTGAAGGAACCGACCATGGCCGCATCGAATCAGAAACTCATCATCCTTGCGTCCAGCTCGCCCTGGCGCCGCCAGCTGTTGCAACAGCTCAACATCAGGTTCGAGGCGACCTCGCCGGACGTCGACGAGACGCCGCATGCCGGCGAGTCGCCCCTGGCGCTGGCCCGCCGGCTCGCCATCACCAAGGCACAGAGTGTGGCCGAAACCTGGCCGGAGGCGATCGTGATCGGCGCCGATCAGGTCGCCGATGTGAACGGCGCGATTCTCGGCAAACCGGGCACGCGTGAAAACGCCAAGGCACAGCTTCGCCAGCAGTCCGGACAGGCCGTGCTCTTTCACAGCGGGCTGTGTGTCTGCGCGCCTGGCTTCGACGCGCCGCTGGCGACGGTAGAAACGGTGACAACCCGCTTTCGCGAACTGACCGACGAACAAATCGCGCGCTACGTGCAGGCCGAAGACGTGACTGCAACGGCCGGCAGTATCAAGTCCGAGGGACTGGGCATCTCGCTGGTGGAGGCCATCGAATCGAAAGACCCCTCCGCGCTGGTCGGTCTGCCGCTCATCGCGCTGCGCCGGTTTCTGGAACAGGCCGGCGTTACCCTGCCCTAGGCGGGCCTGCCGACCGGCGGCTACGCGGGCCGTACTTCACAGGCGAGCCAGGCCGGCAAGGCTTCGACCGTATCGAGCACGTCGAGAGCGCCGGCTCGGCGCAGGCGCGCCGTGTCGTGGACACCGCAACCCACGCCCAACGCATCGACGCCGGCCGCGCGCGCCATGGCGATGTCGTACTCGGTATCGCCGATCATCAAGGCCTGTTCCGGCATCGTCGCCGACCGCAGGAGAATGTCTTCCAGCATGGCCGGCGCCGGTTTGGGGATGGATTCATCCGCGCAGCGTGTGAACGCAAAGAAATCGCGCGTACCGGTATCGCGCATGGCCGCATTCAGGCCGCGCCGGCTCTTGCCCGTCGCGACCGCCATGACATAACCGGTATCGCGCAATGTCTCGAGGGCATCCATGACCGGCGGAAAGAGCACGGCCGTACTGCGCTGCATGCCATAGCGCGCCCGGTAGGCCTCCAGTTTGGC
>MDSW01002722.1_pt1 | contig 28661 bp, 20 predicted proteins | sample 811171 | NCBI WGS metagenome assembly MDSW01 (sample SAMN05326641, study PRJNA326480) | marine metagenome | isolation source: seawater | place: Atlantic Ocean: North West | collected 2012 | reverse complement strand
TCTAATTGGACGAACATATCCTGATTCGTTATTCTTTCGTTCTTCAACCGTCAAATATTTTGGTTGAGGAGGAGGATTATGCTGATCCATTCCTGGTAATCCACCTTCTAATTTCACCTCCACTCCATAAGTTTCCATCATATCAATAGCATCAATTTCATCTTCATTCTTTTGTCTCATTACAAACCATCCAAGTACCAAAACAATTGCAACTAAACTAAGCACTCCAAAACTTTCTTTATTTGGTATGAAATCATTCAAAGTAAGGTCTGACAATGTTTTTGGTGAATTATCTTCAGTCGTAGAAAGTACTGTTATTACAAAATCCTTAGAAGAACATACTTCAACTCCATCGCATACCTGAACTGATATTCTCGAATCTCCTGGAGTATCCCAATTCCTATTTTCCCAATCAGTCCAATCATTTCTGTAGTTTCCATCAAAATTAGAATCTTCAAAAACATTAAAATCCCAATTTATCGTTAATTGATTTGTAAGGTCTACATCCTTGTCATTTGTAGTATTGCCATCTCCATCGCTGTCTTCATACGCATCATTGTCCATCCATGCGATGACTCCAGAAGATAAATCATAATCAGAAACTTCAATATCTAATTTAATTTTATCTCCAACAGTTACGTATTCATCTCCTATTGGATTTAGAGTTAGAATATCTGGCGAACTAGAAACATGTACAGTTAGATATGTACTATTCGATTCTCCACCTTCAAAATTATCCAATACGGTGAATTTAATCCTGTATATTCCTGGTAAATCATAGCTATGCCAAACCATTGCCCCTAATGTCTCAGGCGAGGAATCTCCAAAGTCCCAAATCCATTTTGTAATACCATTCCAATCGGGATCGTTTAAATCAAGTGAATCTTTGCCAATAAATCTAGCATCTGAATCATGACTTTTTGTACCATCAAACATTATTGGCATGTTAGGGGCAATAAAAATCCCTCCTCCTTGTAGATTAGGCACTCGCCAAGTAATGTTTTCCGTATCTCCGGGGGCATATCCCAAAATGGAACCATTTAGGCTAGGTTGTCTAAATTCCAATATGGGAATGGGCAATGGATTTTCAATTTTGAAATAATAGGTCTTTGATGCAGATGATAACCCCTTATCATCTATGACTATTAGACTCACAGAATATAGTCCTGGTATTGCAAACGTTCTACTTATTGAATTAACATCATAAATAGATTCATCCATATCAGATATATTCCATACATGAATTAAAGCGGAAGAATCTCCATCAGAATCGAATGATGAACTTTGAAAAACATATGCAGTACTTGTCATTCCATCATTAGGACGATTGAATATCGCCACAGGTCTTTGATTATTAACTTCAATAATTAAATCAATAGTTGTATAATTCCCATCATCATCGGTTACTTGTAAAGTAACGTTCTTCGGACCCGGCTCTAACCAACTAATCTTAGGATTTGACTTGATAGATTTTGTCTCTGAAAAATCTGATGTCAATCCAACTCCCGTATCGGAAATATTTACTCCTCCTTCAAAAAACCACTCATATTCAACAATTATCCCATCGTCATCAGTGAAAATATCAGGCATCTCTAAAGGAGTTAGGGTATCAGTTTGCAAACTCCCTTGGAATATTTGTCTTGGTACTCTATTTAGAATATTGACTTGTATTGTATTTTCTGCGTAGTGTTTACCGTCAAAAATTATCAAAGTAAGTTGATATGATATGCCGTTTGAATCACCATCTACCCAAGAGTGGTAGGCTTCAAAAAGTCCCTCTCCAGATTCAATTATCCCATCTCCCCAATCCCAAGTATAGTTCAACTTCTGGAAAGGAACATTATCCAACGAATTGATGGCAGAAAATCTTATATTTTGAAATGTCAGAATAGTAATCTCATCTTCTATATCTACTCCTGCTACAGTAATTATTGGTATAGGCGTAGATGAATCATTTACTATAACGTCCCAAATTTGTATTTCTGAATAATAACCTCCTTGATCTTGAACGATTAATGTAATCTGATATTCTCCTTCTGCTTCATAAATATGCACGGGATTCTTGAGTCCTGAGAATTCTCCGTTACCCAAATCCCATATATATCCTATTGGAGTCTCATTATTTGTAAAAGAGCCATTGATATCTCCAAAACCCCAAACATCATAACCTCCTCCATATATATTCAAAGATGTCCAAGTTTGAGTAAGATTTGTAGCAATAGATCCTGATGCTTCCGGTTTCATATTTTGTAGATATGTGGGAAGGGAAAAGGCTGAATCTTGACTTTCACCTGTAATATCATATATTTCTACTCCAAATGTCCATTCTCCTGTTGTTGGGGGTGTAAACCAAATTATTTCTATTTCTGTTTCCCCATTTCCGGCAGTAACTTCCAATTGTATAGCGTCTTTTATTGTATTATTTATATAGGCCACAAATTCTACTTGAATTATTTCGAAGAATGCATACGAGATAATTTCAAAACTTAATTCAACACTATCTTCAAATCCATCATCATCTCTATCAAAAATATCTATTGAATCTATTGTAACTTCTGCTGGTTCACTAATTAAATCTGCATAAACTGTAAAAGATGCTGTAGGATAAGATCCTGACATTATCCCACAATTGACAAAATTATAGTCACAATCATCCGTTAACGAATTATACCAAACAAATAGGTAAACATCACTAGTAATATTTCCAAAGCCATGCACCAATCCTGTCCCTATTCCAGTTGCTGAATCTATTCTTAATTTTGACATAACCCATGTCCCAGTAGCAGCTTCTTTTACTAAAATAGTTCCAACAAAACCAAATTGTGTGGGTAAAACCATTAAATTTAATGGTTTTCCATCGCCTTGGCTAAATTTATAAGATCTCATACCCCAGCCTTCAATACTTTCAGATTCACTTTGCCAACTATTTAGCCACTGGTTATTTTCTCCACTGAGTTGTGCTTTGCAAATAGATCCTGTATTGCACTCGGAGGTCAAATCTAGATTGGAGAAACCAAATACTCCTTGAGGACTGTCTAGTGAAACCGCCGCACTAAAATTTGCATAAATATCATTCATTGTTGTCCCTATTGGGGTTGAACCCGGTTCAGGATTTATTGCTAGATTTTCTATAGAGGCACCCCCAACTGCAGTGTCGGCGACTAGTCTTTGAATGGCGTCCCCTCCACCCAATTTATCTGAAATATACATCAAAAATAAGAACCCTGCTCCATAATCTGCAATCCTATCATTCCACCATCTGACACTAACACTGGAGTTTTGTGCCCACTCATTGGCATGATAACTCAACGTATCCGTGGTTCCAAAACACAAATATGCCGCCATATCTGCTGCTCCTTCATCAATCCATAAATACTCAAATGGATCTCTTGAATTATGTAAAAGATGTTCAAATTCATGGGCTAATATCGTATTTCTAGAATTCATATCATCTATATCAAAGTAAAGACTTTCTCTGATTGAAGATATGCCTGGTTGAAAATATCCTCCTGTACCTCCAACTCCGTCTATTCCATAAATCACTATTTCTATTTGGCAATTATTGTCCACATCTGGAGGATTTCCAAAATAATATGTATCTGTTGGATAAATGGTTGTTTCCCAAGTCGAAACTATATCATTTAGAGTCGTTGATGATACAATCTTGCCATTCTCAACAAATATAGCAGAGTTCGCAGAAATTCGCTGTACTGTAGCAGTTATTGTACCTCCAGTGGTTGAAATATTGTCACTTTCTCCAATGCTCCATGCATTCTCACAACTTCTAATGGAACTACTAGATTGTTGCCCATCTGAAAATGGTAATATTAGTCCCGGATATTCAGCATCTGACCATTGTTTTTTTAGAAAACTAGTTGCAGAAAAGATAGATAAATCATCACCGTTAAACATGTATTCCTTTCCCTCAGTGGTAGGGGAGAATTCAGAGAGGCCTGTTGTAATGAATTTTGTATCTTGCGTTTCAGACAATTCTTCTGAAAAAACACAAGGGGTAAAAATAGACAATGCTAGTACTGAAGTCATTAAAAACGTAATCAATGATTTAGTTTTGATATTATTAGCCGACATATTGTTCACTCACTGTATTAATGTAATTTGCTGGGCCAAAAGACATATTTTAACGTCAATGGAGCATTGTTCATACACATTGTATAATAATAAATTAAAAAAAATATTTTCATGCGTATTAATAGTTATTTTAATACCACATAATTCTTCAGCATCTTCTCTATGTACTGATAATCAAATGGACTTTGATATACTAAATATCATTGATCATCAACCTGATTCATTCACTCAAGGATTGGAGATTAAAGGAACCAGATTATTTGAAACTACTGGACTTTATGGAAATTCTAGTCTTAGAGAATTAAATATGACTACTGGAGAAATTTTACGCCAAAAAAACTTTGATTCAAATGTCTTTTCAGAAGGAATATCAATATTAAATGATTCAATAATTATGCTGACTTGGAAAGGACAGCATGCAAAAATATTTGATATTGATACTTTTGAATTAACAGGAAATTACAACTATACTGGAGAAGGATGGGGATTATGCAATAATGAAGATTTCTTTATCATGTCTAATGGGTCATCAATTTTATCATTTAGAAATATAAATGATTTTAGTATATTTTCAACAATTACTGTAAGAGAAAATAATAAAGAAATTATCAATATTAATGAATTGGAGTGTGTAGGGGATTTGATTTATGCAAATATTTGGAATGAAAATAGAATAATTTCTATTAATAGTACTAATGGAGTCGTTCAGGATTCTATAAATTTAGAATCATTATCATATAACCAAAAAGATTCAAATTCAGTTTTAAATGGAATCGCTTACTCAGAACAAGATAATTATTTTTTATTGACTGGAAAAAATTGGGAAAAAATGTATTCTGTTGAGTTTTTATCATCTAATGAATCCTTTATTCCCTGTAATAATTCTAATTTACAATCAAATAACAATCATATTAAAGATTATTTTACATTCAATCTTCTCTTCTCATTAATTAGTCTAATTGCAATTACAATATTTGTGATGCCCGGTTCATGGCCAGCTTTCACTTTTTTATTTTATAGAACATTTATGCGACAACATGAACAGCGACCTATCTCTGGGAAAGTTGACGAGGGAGGTGAAGAATAATGAAAACAGATATCGATTATGAGACTATGTCATCTATTGAAATATGGCTTTCTGATTTATCTGAAGATTCTGCAACCAGAATTTCTGCTGCATTTCTAATCATTGTAGGGAGCCTCTTAGGTACAATATTTGGGGTTTTGGCAATTTCAGCAAACCCAGGTGAGATATTATCAGGTTCATTGGTTAGTGATGATAATTATGCTGATATAAATGGAATTGTTAATTCAGCACTTATCGATAATAATACAGGCGGAGACCCAATAGAAGGCGTAAGGTTAACTCTGTTAAATCCTGATGGAACTGTTACTGGAAAAGAGACATTTACAGATCAAAATGGAAGATTTCAAATTCCAGAGGTCCCCCGTACATCCTCAATTCTATTTGCTTCCCTTGATAATAATATTTCAATCAGACTATTTCTAATTCCTGGAGATCATGCTCAGATACCGATAACTATGGCCCCAGGGGATGACGAAGAAGTAATTGAAATTGATTGGACCGGTGAAAGTAATCTAAATGAGGCGGTAACTCTTGCTACTATTATCGCTATTTTAACATTAATTTCTGGAGTTTTCGGAATAAGAGGAGGAATTGAAGTCCTTAATGGGAAGAGTTATAGAAAAGCATGGTGGTTCTCTTTCGTGGGTTTATGGAGTAGGGGTGGATTATTTGTAGGCCCCCTTTTAATAATCATTGGAATGGCATTATCCAGCCTCACCAAACATCAATTTATCCTTGAAGATAATAATATTGAATGAGGAATTTTATGTATCTTATTAGTATTGAAGGAGGGGACGGCAGTGGTAAAGGACTAGCCGCTAAAATTGTTACAGAAATTCTTGAGAAAGAATTTACATTCACATCAGTAGAAAAAACAGGTGAACCAAGAAGGGACCACCCGTTAGGTCGTTTGGCCATAGAATCTGTAAAAATGCAGAAATTAAAACCCGAAGGAGAAGCAGGATTATTCGCTGCAGATAGATTAGATCATTCACATGGATGGATTTTGCCCCATCTAAAAGAAGGTAGGTCTGTAGTAAGTGAGAGAAATATACATTCTTCATTGGTTTATCAAGGAATTGTTGGTAATTTGGGATTAGAAAGGGTTGCTCATATGAATTCAGCAGCACTAATTCCAGATCTTTGTATTTGGGTTGATTGTGATCCTGAAATCGCATTAAAAAGAATTAAAGCTGGAACATTAAGAAATTTATCAGATAAAAAAGAATATTTTGAAACATCAGAATTACAAAGAAAAATTAGAGGAGGCTACAAAAACTTACTTTCTGGAAGATTTGAAATGCCAACTCCCTTTGATATGGGGGCAATTATCGGTCCAATTCTTAATGAAACATCCGAAAATAACTTTCGTAAAAATTTAACTATAGCCGTAAAAAATTTCTTACATTCCAAACCATCTCCAATTAATGTTGAAACTCATGACGTAGAAATGTTCCATCTGAGGAAACTAATGAATTCATTAGATGGTCAGTCAACCTTGGAAGATATCGGATTACAACCTCTTAGAAATAATAAAAATTGGCTTGGAAATAGTAAACCATGGAAAATACTTCTGGATGCTCAGAAAACACATCATCAAAAACTCCAAAAATCTTCTAAAGAAGATAATATATTATTTCCCAAAAGTATTCTTAGTCATTCAATATCTTCAATCTGTGGTACTTTATCATTAATGAATTCAGCAGATATTTCAGAATTAAGAGAAGCATTAGGGCCAGTTAGGAATGTTTCATATAGTCATTCTAGAAAAATTATCAAATTCTTACACTCAGAGTTATCTTGGATATCACAAACCAAAACAATCTTATCAGGTGAAACTCCAAAATCACGTCTAAAAGATGATTATTACCCCTTTGGTAGACTATTATTAATAATTTGGCCTATAAGATCAGAAATTAAAAGATGGCAAAAAAGTAATCCAAATACTCATCTTCGTTTTTCTTTACCTCAGATAATTAAAGAAAGTCAAAACTTTCAAGCAATCAATTCTATGATTTCTAGATTAAATATTTTAGGTAACGGAAGGAAAAATAATAATAATAATAATATTAACTCCGAAGAAGATTTAATTAAATGGTGGAATGGTAGTTAAATTTATTTTATTTTTAATAATGACCCAATTGGTAAAACAACTTTCTCAGAATTTTCAAAATATTCTGGCTTCGCAGCTAACATTGAACATATTAACCATCCAAGTCCAAAACCGGCAATAAAGCCAGTGATTACTCTCTTTAAGTTAGTTGACTCATAATCTGTTAGCATCTGAGCAAAACCATCTACTCCTATGGGTATTATTGATAATGCTATCAGCAAAAACATTGCTAACATACGTGCATCTTTTTTATAAATTATAGAAAGTCCATTATCTGGAATTATGGTTAGAAAAGTATCTCTTATGGTCCATCTATTAGACCCTCTAATTCTAAAAAATAAACACCCAAAAACAATACCAAACAAAATTCCAACATCTCTTGTACATATTGGCATTTGGTTGTCATTTATCTCCCAGGAACGTTCATGTTTTTGATGGCAATTAATATCTCCTAATAAATACGTTATTGCCCAAATAGGATTCAATTCCGACCATGCAAAAAAGCCTCCATGCTTAGACTGATCATGTCCTATCTCGGAATCTTCTCCATTTTCTAAATTCCCCCAACTTTGTTCTGTAGCATAATCTATTGCGTTAGCTCTTCCTGATAATTCTGGAACAGAACCCTCTTCCATCATTAAAGGTGCTAAAAAAGATAATAAAATATAAAAACCAAATATAAAAGATAAAATTTTAGAAATTTTTTTCTCACTTTTTCGATTATCTAGTCCATTTCTGGAATTCATCTAAACTCCTCACTTATTCATTACTTCTAATTCTGATGTTAATAATTTACTTAACCAACCATGTAAGGAAGGGCTACCCATTTTCGTTAAAGTTGAATTTAGGAATGCTGCTATTAGTGCCGATCTAGCGTCAGATTTTGAATATCCTCTAGAATGTAAATAAAATTCCTGATTTTCATCTATGGGGCCATTCGCAATCCCATGGCCGCATCCAACAACATTAGATTCTGAAACCTCTAATTCTGGAATACCATCTGCTTCAGCATCTTTGGATAATAATAGATTATGAAAATTCTGTGCGGCGTCAGTACCTGTGGAGCCTTTAGAAACTTTTAGCATCCCTGTCCCAATAGTCCTGCTCTTACCTCCGCAAGCTGCATGCCATTTCAGTCTACTAAATGTCTCTGGGGCATCATGCTGAATTTCTATATGATAGTCAAGATACATATCATCTCTTGATAATATTGATCCAAGAACTTGTAAATTACTTCCATTTTCGCTCATTCTATATCTTAAATCAGCCTTTGTTCTCTGAGTTCCAGAAGAAACTGTACCTGTAATCATATTTGCATCTCTGCCTAATGTTATGGAATCTAACCTCAATAATACTCCCTTTTTCTGTAAACCTACTGTAATATCATTAATATTTGATCCGTTCCCAATTCTTCCAGATCTTAACAATCCCATCCATTTTGTCTCACCTTTAATCAGAGTTACCATTTCAAATTCACTCATCTCTCCAATATCAAGAATTAATTCTAATGAATCAATATCGTTATTTGCCTCTATTTCTAGCAATATTGGAGTTTCAGAAACAAACTTCCGCTCTGTTTTTAAAACCCATTTTGACTTTTCAGATACTGCTTTTAAAAACGTAGTCGCAACTAAATCTACATCAGGTAAAACTTCTCCTGATTGATTAATTTTTTGAAGACTAATTCCCTTACTTATTTCTGTACCATCAAGATTTACCAATCTTATTTTAACTTCTTTTATTACATCCGGAACCGTCTCAATATCGCCCGTTGGGTGAACTTTCCTCCACGGAGTATATCTCCAAAGATGATCTGCCCTATCTGTAGTTCCTGAGACTTCTTTGTACCTATTAATGGCATTCATATTAACACCATTTAACCAATACTTCCTTCCATTTCCAGTGCCATTAATTTATTTAATTCAACTGCATATTCCATCGGTAATTCTCTGGTGAAAGGTTCAAAGAATCCATTTACTATCAATGCTAAAGCCTCTTCCTCTGTATGCCCTCTACTCATTAAATAAAATAATTGTTCATCACTAACCTTTGATACACTTGCTTCATGTTCACATCTAGCAGAAGAATTTGCAACTTCCATTGTTGGGTAAGTATCAGATCTACTTTCATCATCCAATATCAAAGCATCACAAACAATATTCAGTTTACAGTTCTCTGCTTTTGGAGATACCGTGACCATTCCCCTATATGATCCTCTGCCTCCATCTTTACTAATGCTTTTTGATAATATCTTGCTAGTAGTATTTGAGGCTAGATGATGTATTTTCGCACCTGCATCTTGATGTTGTCCATTTCCAGAATAAGCAACAGAGATTACCTCCGCATGTGATCCCTCTCCTTTGAGGATAACAGATGGATATTTCATTGTTAATTTGCTACCTATGTTCCCATCGACCCATTCTATTTTCGCATTCTCATGCGCAATACCTCTTTTTGTGACAAGATTATAAACATTAGCACTCCAATTTTGAACAGTTGAGTAGCGTATGTGTGATCCTGGTAGGGCAATAAGTTCCACGACTGCAGAATGCAATGAATCTGTAGAATAAGTTGGTGCGGTGCATCCTTCTACGTAGTGAATACTACTTCCTTCATCTGCAATAATCAATGTCCTCTCAAACTGCCCCATATTTTTCGCATTTATCCTAAAATAAGCCTGAACTGGCATTTCAACATGTACTCCTTTTGGTACATAGATAAAAGATCCTCCAGACCAAACCGCAGTATTCAAGGCAGAAAATTTGTTATCAGAATATGGAACAACTGAACAAAACCATTTCTTGACTATATCTGGATATTCTTTAAGCCCACTATCCATATCTAGGAAAATAACACCTTGGGACACTAAATCTTCTCTAATGCTATGATATACTGCTTCAGATTCATATTGTGCGGTAACGCCTGATAGCCACTTCTGTTCAGCTTCAGGTATCCCTAAACGCTCAAAGGTGTTTCTTATTTCGTCAGGAACTTCATCCCAATCATTCTCAGTAGCACTTGAAGATCTTAGATAATAACAAACTTTTTCGAAGTCTATTTGTTCTAACATGCTCATATTACCCCATGTAGGCATTTCTCTTTCAGTAAAATGCTTGTAGGCTTTAACTCTGATTTCAGTCATCCATTCAGGCTCATTTTTAATTTTTGAAATATCTCTAACTACTTTTTCTGATAATCCTGAATCAAATCTTATCGTTGAATTTTCTGTATCATGCCATCCAGCTTTATAATCTCCTACGACGTCTCTTGCTTCTTGTGAACTCTCCATATTAATCTCCTCCATTTCTTACTTTTTCTTCTAACCAATCGTATCCATTTTCTTCCAAATCAGTAGCAAGAGTTGCATCTCCTGTAGCAACTATTTTACCATCTATTAAAACATGGATTTTATCTGGCTTAATATAGTCTAATATTCTTGAATAATGTGTAATTATTAACGCACCTGAATTAGTCCCTCTGATGGATGAGTTAATTCCAGTGGCAACAGTTCTAATTCCATCTATGTCCAAACCACTATCTGTTTCGTCCAAAATTGCCAATTGTGGCTTTAACAACATCATTTGCAATATTTCAAATCTTTTCTTTTCACCGCCACTAAAACCATCATTTACATATCGAGATAAAAATGAGGAAGGCATATTCAGTTCTTTCATTGATTTTTTTAGTAATTCTCTAAAATTTTTACCTTTGGCGGCTTCTTCACCATTAATACTTGCAACAGATTTCTTTAGAAAATTACCAACTTGTAGGCCAGGAACTGCTTGTGGATATTGAAAAGATAGAAATACACCCTTCTTCGCCCTTTCCCATGGCTCTAATTCTAGTAAATCTTTGCCATTAAGTTTTATCTCTCCACTTTCTACATCAAAGTCAGGATGGCCCATGACGATATTTGCCGTTGTAGTTTTGCCACTTCCGTTTCGTCCCATTATCGCGTGAATTTCTCCAGGGCCAATTTCTATATCTATGCCATTAAGGATTTGATTTCCATCAATGCCTGCATGGAGATTTTTAATTTTAAGAAGTGGTACTCCCGAATCCATAATCGACGTGCGTCTATCATCTCTTTTGAACGTCTCTCTTTTAAGGCCTGAATATCTCTTTTGATTCCCTCTCATTTTAGGTCAACCTAAAATTATAGTGGCCTATCCGAGTGTCGTGGATTTACCAAATGTCGATGATTTTGACTCAAAAAAAATTACAGAATCTTATCGTTTAGAAATTGAAGAGGCAATGAAAATAGAATCTCAAAAGAGAATATTACAAAATATTGATTCAGAAGAAATATCTAGATTGCAGGGGCTATCTCTAGTAACTTTACAAAAAGACTCACATGAGGATTTAATCCCTGCTTTAATGGCTCGTTTGGGGCCAGTTAGGGCAGCATTAGACGGCCATGGAGGCAGTATTATTATTGATTATTCTTCAGTTGAAAAATTAAATAATGGTAAAAATGCACTATCTCTAATATTGAATTTAGATGGCGCATGTATATCTTGTGGTGCCGCCCCTGGGACATTGCAAGGAATTCAAGACGATTTAATGTCCGATAAAGAGATAATATCTGTTCAGTTTTCTAGCTCTATGTTGGAATGGTTCAATGATTTACAACGAGAATTTGTATTGAAACATGGCGGAGTATCTTTCATCTAAATTAACTTTCAAAGAGTAATTCTCTCTTCACAAACCGGGCACCTAGTTGCAGATATGCCAATTGTAATCCCAAATCTTGAATTACAGAATGGGCAAACTATCTGATTATTATCATTTAGAGTTTCTTTTACTTGTTTATTTTCTGTTACTTCAACTGGAAAAACTTCAAATTCTTCTATTTCTTTACCTGTCTCTATTCTCGAAATCCTTCTTAATCTACGATTTTCTTTGTTATTTGATAAATTATCATCAGCGATCAACTCTATAGAGTCCAAATCAGTAGAAGGAACCATTATGTCGTCTTCACCAATAATATCAATTACGTCATCTTCAAGTTTCACTGAACCTTTTATTCTAGTTTTCCTCTTTTCATTAATCCATTTCATTCCTTGGGTTGAAGTAGTAACCATAATAATGGCACATAAAATTAGAACTGTCACTGAAACTCCAATAACTAAAATTCTAAATTCTTGATCATTATTTGATAATCCTAATTGAATCTTCAACCAATCGAGGACTGAAATATCATTATCCCTATTAGTTTCGTCATCGATCAAAGATCTAATTTGCCATCCATTATTGGATGTATGTAATATCAAAGTCTCAGTACTAGAAGGGGACTTTGTTGAGGTATGCAATTTACCGCTTCCTAGCCTGTCAGAAATTCCTAGCCACTCTTCTTCAAAATTAATCAAACCATATTGTATTTGAGGCCCCGTTGGACCGACATTATCAAAATAAACTTGGATGCCTCTTTCAGTCTCAATAAATTCAATATTTCTTAATCCTCTTGCAGGGAAGTTATTCATTTGATTGTTAATGGCCCTAAATGATGAATCTGCAATAATACATACTATCTCTGAGCCATCTAAACTACCTTCTCTCCAACATGATATTATCTTTTCATCTTCTTTCTCAGTAATTACGATCATCTCTGGAAGGGCAGCCTGGTCTCCAATGGCTTTCTTAAATGCCCAATCTGATTCATCTAGTTTGCCATGAGCATACCAAAGTCCTAATCTCTCTATTCCTGTAGTATCGTCTCTATTCTCTTGGTAAAGTAAGTGTATTTCATCTCCAACTCCAAATTCTATCTCTAAGTTATCTAATGATGTTGATGAAATATCAATATCTGAAATTATATTTTCATTCAATGACCAATCAGAAGAAGATATTGGTAAATCCGTGTTCAGCAAGAATATATCAGTACTTTCTTGAAAACTACCTCCAGCAAAAATATCTTGATGATATCCTGAAATTATTATCTCTGTATCTCTCTTATCCATATCTATGCCCCAATATTTTCCATCGGATAATAGTATCGGAGGCATTAAATCCTGAATTGGCGTCATTTGGCAAGATGAATCAACAGTTGAATAAGTCAAAGTCTGTTTATAGTATCCATTGTTATCTAAATATCTTCTTGTCCAAGAAAGATGTGCTATATTATCTTCATCAATTTCAACACTAATTTCTCCAGACCACATTTCTTCTAATACATTATTACATTGGACTATATTTTTACTTTGAGTAAGCTTATACATATATAATGACGAATCTCTCTGAGTGATTACTATTCCTCCTTCTTCCATATCAATTATTTCTAATGGTACTTCACCTACTTTGAAATTTAAATTCCTAGGGCCCGTGAGCGTAGATTTATCGATTAGTAATATAGTTTCAAAAATATTATTACTCCAATCCAAATCTGCAAACTCGCCACTGATGTCAACCCTTATTTCTAAAGGCCCTGACATATTCGGAATATACAAAAAGGAAACTTGTGTAGATCCTTGACCATATATTCTGGTTATTTCAGTATTAGATGCTTGTTGCCAGCCCTTATCGGTTTTTATTTCCAAACTTGCATCCACATCATAAGCATCGTTGGAGCCTAAGTTATCTACTCTAACTTCTACTACAAATTGCTCATTAGGGCGAGGTATTTCTGGTATTGTTTTTATTGCGCCTTCTCTTACTGCTAAATCAACTCCATTCGGCCGTGCAATGACTGGGAAACCTTCAGATAATCTATTATTGGTTTCATCACTTTCTTCGATTGTATTTATCGGATCAATTATTATCTCAATTTGCTTATTTCCTGATGTTGAAGGATTCCAATATAGAGTTACCTCTAATATCTCTCCACTATCTATTTTAGGTATTACGTATTCATCTCTTCTTGCTCCATCTTCTTCTAAAATTATCCCTACTTCATTAGCTGATATATCTCCTACATTCCTTATAGATCCTCTTATTTCCAAGAAAGTATTGACATAGACTTCAGTTATTGGAACTCCAAACTCTTCAAATGATAACGCAGAGCTTCTAAAAATTAAATCTGGACTAGGAGGTATATTATCTACTATTATCTGCTTTCTAACTTCTTCTGATATAACTCCATTCCCACTAATCATTCTTACCGATATTCTGTGAGTCCCATCTGCAATAGTATTACTATCCCAATTGAATTCCCACTCTCCAGAGTCTTTAATCAAACCAGTTCTCATTACATTCCTGCCATCTGAATCTTGAGTCGTGTAGGTATATCCATTCCCGCCAATGGTCAAACCTTCACTCCAATCATCGGTCCCTATGCGCCATTGTACTATACAACCATCTACAGATTTGTATGTGCCTTGAATTTTTACAGTTCCCACTAATTCATTTTGCCCACTTGGGCTTTCTAATATGAAATCTATTAATCCAATTCCATATGTCGATTTAGTTATATTACTCCATTGTAAAAATTCATTTTTCGCAGCAACTCTTACTATTATTTGAGATGCATCAACCTCATCTTCAGTAAATTCTGGAATTGTTATTGAACTACTCCAATTTGTTATACTATTATCTGTAAGTGTAGTTTCTGGAGTATGCCATCCAAGTAAAATTTCTTCTCTCGCTGGTTGATTGTCTTTAGGTTTATATTTGTAACTAATCTGTACTAAGACATCCTCTACAGTTCCATTTCCATCTCCTTGATCTACGTTACCTCTTATCCTATATATTTCCCCTTCTATCAACCAAGACTTACATACTAAAGTGTCTGAATTATCGGGGTCATATTCACATTCACCATCAACTGGATTTTCTATCTCGACCCAATTACCTGATCCCGCTCCCGGGCCTGTTTCATTTCCAACTGGGGGGTTCCCTCCATTTCCATCGCCAAACATTCCTCTCATCGTGGAACTACCGTCTATTATCCCAAAGCCGTACTGTGTATTCCATGAATAGCCCTCCAATTCTTCAGATTCCGTTCCTCTACTTTCGGAGTATTTCATAAGATATTCTTTTATTTTTTCCGTATTAGTTGAGTCTTTATAATCCATTATCCCTTCTTTAATACCTATCTGGAGCATTATTGCTACAAGACCTGCAACTGCAGGAGTAGACATGCTTGTACCGTCTTTGGAGGTATAACTATCCTTGGCCCTATTATTTTCTGATCCTGGGATTATTGATGTTGATTGAGCATGTTCTGCGGATATTATTCCTGATCCGGGAGCAACCACCCAAGGCTTCAACTCATCCTCATAATCTTCATCATTATCATTTTCCCTTGGTCCAGAATTTGAATAAGAAGCTAAAGTATCATCATTCCTATCAATACTATTTTTATCATCAATAGCGCCAACGGTTATCGCCTTATCCGCTGCACCGACAGAAGTAACTCTTCTTTGCCCGTCATTTCCTATTGCTGCTATACAAACAATGCCTGCATCAGATGCTTGATTTACTGCTTGCGCTTCTGCACTAGTGCCATTGTCTCCTGCATCATCACTACCAGTTGGAGATGATGCACTACCAAAAGACATCGACATTATATCTATTCCTTCACTAGAATCATTATTACCCCAATCTGTGTCTACATTCTGTGTGGCCCATTGAATCCCTTGTAAGATAGATTGAGAATTTGACCCACCAGCATCAGTCATCACTTTGACATCAACAAGATAAGCACCAGGGGCATATCCTTGATTTTCTCTATCGCTATCTCCAGTTCCAAGGGCAATTCCAGCAACATGAGTGCCATGGCCATCTCCATCATCTGGATCATCTTCTCCACTTGTTCCGCAAGAATTTCCTGAAAAAGAGGTCGCGTCACAACCTGCAACCCATTTGGGATCCTCTAAATCATTTGGATCATTGGTATTGTCGTTATTATCATCGGAAAAATCATCTAAGGAAAAGTGCTCATTATCTACTCCAGTATCCAAAATAGCAATTACGATTCCAGAACCATCATAATTCAGTTCCCTCATCGTTTCTGCATACAAACTTGATGCCCTAACCTTTGAGCCTTTGGTGGCTTTATCTAAATAAGGAACCAAAACATTTTGCTGCTCAATAAGAACCACTCCATCTAAGCTCCATAATTCTACTAGAGAACTAACTGGCACATGGTCCAATACTATATTATCTAATATTTCCATAGGCATAAACCATGATGTTTCTTCTTTCCATCCATGTTTAACTAAAACTGATTTAACTTTTTCAATATCAGTTTGCCCTGGATGCCAAGCATAATGAATAATTATGGCTACAGTATTTTTACCATCTATTCCAACTATCGAAGTTGTTGACTGAGAATCTTTTTGACCATCTATTATCATCTGAAGATCATCATCCATTCCATTTTGATCGTGGTCATGCCAATAATCATACCACCATCCATATTCTTGAACAGGTATTCCTGCATCTGCCGGCGTATAATCTGGGGATCTATCTTTTTTATTGCATATATCATTTCCACAAATTAGCTGTGGAATATCAAGATTTAATGCATCTTTGTTAGTTATGTCTTCATTAGAAATATTTTCTATTTCATAATTTTGAATTTGAGCGCCAACTCCTACAGATAAATCAAATACTATCATTAGTAATGATATCAAGACCGGTTTGATGTCTATCCGCATGTCACTCTAGGGCAGCGACAGTGTTTTATCGTATAATTCCAACCAATATAAGGGCACAAAATTCATCATTAAGGCCAATTAAGATGTTTATCTGATTTAACACAATTCAAAATATAGGTGCCATTTCTATCTTCAGCAACTATTTCTCCATTACAAATGGGACATATGGTCTGTTCAGCTAATTCTTCTAACCATGCCCTTCTTGTTTCTTTTTCATCTCCCTCTTCACGAAGTTTTTGCAGAATTCTAGATATATTATCTTCCAATAATATTCCATTTTTAGCCCATGGGTTGTTCTCTATTTGCAATATTAAATCATCATTCATTTGCTTTGTTATTTCTCCTTGATTAGCCCTTGAAGAGTCTCCATATGCAGAGATGTGGTGTTTTTTTACAATAATTTTTGCTGAAATATATGAAAGAAAGAATCCTCCAAGGTGAGCCATATGAGCCACATTTGTTTCTCCAGATGTTTCGGTCTGTAGGGAATAAATTTGTAATATCTCTATTCCCACTCTGATAAATGCTATCAACCAAACAGGCCAAGCACGGATAAGGAAAAGTAAAGGAAACTCTATCCTATCTTCTGGCCAACATGCCATATAGGCTCCCAAAAGGCCAAATGCTGCTCCGCTAGCACCTATTGCAGGATTCATCGAATCAGGATGCGTCAATATCCAAGCAAGATTTCCACCTATGAACCCAAGTGAATAAACGATTAACCATTTTTTTGCACCTAATCTTTGTTCTAGTGGCACACCTACCAATGCTATAACAAGTATATTACTCAATGTATGCACCCAATCTACATGCAACCAAGCAGCAGTAATGAACCTATGAAAATGTAAACTTTCATCCATAAATACTGGAATTAGGCCAAAAATTTCTATAGGCTCAAAAGAAAAGATACCACTCTGAGAAAAACTCAAAAAATATTGAATGAAATGGACCAATAGTAGAGATAATACCATTCCTAATGCCACACTTGTTTTATCTTTATGAGCATAAAAGAATGGCGTCAGTGCCAATATAAAGATGATACCAATCCAAAAAAAATCAGATATTTCTAACAAATCCCATTTCCAATCTTCATCCAACTGGAACGCCCCTCTCAAATCCAGAAGACATCCATGAATAGAATTTTTCATTAATAGAATTACTCAAACGGTATCACCCTTCCGCAAAGGTATGGTCGAAGGGCACCTAATAGAATTAGATGACCTAACAGTTATCAGGGGCAATAGAAGTGTTTTGAATAATATAAATTTCAAATTGAAAGAAGGAGAAATTGTAGCATTAGTTGGCCCTAATGGTTCTGGTAAAACTACATTCATTGAGTCCTGTACGGGAATTATTCCATTTAAAGAAGGAAAACTATCTTACATCACCAGTTCTAATGGGAGAATTATAATTAGAAATAAAGATGGACGTATCTCTAATTTGCCTCCTATTGGCATGACTCTACAAAATGATGGTTTTTGTGGAGAAGAAACCGTAGTTGAGAGGTTAGTGAGCGTTTTGAATTTACAAGAAGAAGAACAACAAACTCATTTGATAGACTCTCTTTTATCTGAATGGGGCCTATATCACCGCAAATCTAGTCGTATATCTCTTCTTTCTGGAGGACTAAAGCGACGTCTCTCAGTACTTTCAGGCCTTTCTCCTGCTATTTTTAGTGCAAATCCAATTTTAATTTTGTTAGATGAACCAAGTGAAGGTTTGGATGATGATGCCTCTGACATACTAATAAATTGGATAAGGACAATTTCTACCAGAGGTCATGGGGTAATTTTTACCTCACATGATAGTAATTTGATTAATTGTGCAGATAGGATTATCAGAATAGAAGAAAATAAACCAATCATCGAATCAGACGGTAATTCTTATGGAGAAATAATTAAAATCCCGGAGCCTGAAATAATTACAAAACCTATTTCTATCGTATCTTTAATCAATTGGGCGGGAAAAATGGAATTTAGGAATCCGATCGATACAATCGGACGCTTAACGCCTGCTTTAGTGGCTCTTTTAATCTCATTTTCATTGATAGGGAATATTAATCATAACACTTTCAATAATCAAATATTATCTTCGCTAGTATTATTACCTGCATTCATAACTTGTATAATATCGCCAGCATTAATCAATAGATTTAATGAAGCAGATTGTGGAAAATGGTGGTACATTAATTTGGGTACTAAATTCCGGCCAGTTAGTTCTGTTATTGGGGCATCACTTTTATTGCCACTTCCTCTAACTTATCTTTCATGGTTTGTACTAACTGGAAATAACGACACACTCTATTCTGAAGATGTAATTCTTTGGCTCTGGCTTCCTGCATTATCTATGATAGATTTAGCCATCGCATCTTCTGCATTACACTTTCTAGTATCAGACTTACAAAGATCAAACGCATCTTCAGGGGCACTACTGTTAATATTTTTAGCTTGGCCATTTTTAGAATTAACTGAAGCATTATCCGTTATTATGACCGATGGTATGTCTCTTTCTTTGGAAATTGGCTCTCCCTTAGTTTCATGTTTATTTGCCAGCTTAGTTTCTTCATTGGTATGGTTGGTTGTTGTATTTCTTCCAGATGCATAGATGATAGTATTGATGACCTATAATTAAGTGGACATATCATGCCTGATTACAAGACTGTCTCTTTGACATTAATTTTGTTAGGTTTATTCGGTGCTTCAATATCAATTTTATTAGGTTTTATTTGGGTTCCGGGAATTGATCCTTCGACTGTACAGCAAAATTCCGCAGAATCTTATAGAATATTATTTTGGCATGTTTCATTTGCATGGTGTTCCTTTTTATCATTCTTGATGTTATTCGTAGGCTCAATACTTTGGTATTTGAAAAATGATGATTTTGGATGGAGATTATTTTCTACTGGTTCAGATATGGGTTTACTATTCGGCTTGGGAGTCATAACCTCTGGACCAATATGGGGTTCAGTGGCTTGGGGTAAGCCATGGGATTGGGGTGATTTAAGATTAAATTCCTTTGCCTTACTGACCAGCGTCGCACTATTTCTAGTCATGTCAAGAAAATCTCAGCCAGATACAAATCAAACTAGAGATACACTTTCAATTATAGGCCTATTTGGATTCTTTTTAGTCCCAATTACTGCAGTAGCAACGACATTGTATAACAGAAGACATCCACCGATAATAATTATTGAGGGGGAAGAAACAGGCTTACCAGATGAATGGTTATTGATTCTTACATTTTCATTTTTTTGTTTTTGTCTTCTTTTTATAGGAATTTCAATACTCAACGATATGGTTAATCAGTTAGAATCAAAAATAGAAAAATATCAGCGTGCAATAGACAGAGGAGAGGATTGAAATTGACAGGTTTAACTGAATTAGCATTTGCATATGTAATTATGATTGGAATAATAGGAGGTTACGTATGGAATCTATTTTCAAAACTTACAGATATCGAATCGCGTATTAGTGCTGTTGAAAAGAACTTTTCAAAGAATAAATCTGATGATGAATAATACATTTACCATGAAAACACTTCTAACGTTAATTATCTAGGGTATTATCAGGCAATTACATGTCAGAGGGAGCATTTTGTATTACTTGTGGGGCTAATCCTCCTCTTTCTTCAGATAGAATGTGCGAAATTTGCTTCAGAAAAAGAAATCATTTATCCACAATTCCTGAGAGAATACAACAATATAGATGTCCAAAATGCAATAAATATGAGATTCGTGGCAGATGGTCAGAAATAGAAAATGATGATTTAGCGGATTTAAGAATAAGGGAGAACTTACAGATACATCCTAATTCCACTAATATCGAACTTGGATTTTCAATCGAAGAAATAGATGACAGAACCGTTAGGTTAAACGTCGATATAGTGGGAAATATAGAAAGTTATATTTTTCAAGATAATCATACATCTTTGATGCAAACTAGTAACGCAGTTTGCCCTGCTTGCACTAGAAAAGCAGGTTCATATTTTGAGTCGATAGTCCAACTACGCTCAGCTGGGCGAAAATTGAATTCTGTTGAAATAAAGGAAGTCCGAGATACTTTAGATGAAATGTTGGAAAATATGGAACCAGATCCAATGTTCTTCATAACTAGTGAAGGACCAGTTACGGGGGGCTGGGATATGCAACTAGGATCAAAAGCGATGGCCAGAAGTTGGGGTAAAAAGTTGACTCAAAAATTTGGAGGAACAATAAAAGAAACATCAACAGTTGTAGGTTCCAATGATGGAATTGAAGTCACTAGATTGACAATGAGTTATAGAAAACCCGCTTATTCAATCGGAGATGTCATCAAATTAAAAGGTGAATTATGGCTTATCAGTCGTTGGCAGAAGGATGGGCCAGTTTTACGTAGAATGAAATTCTTTGAAAGAACTGGTTTGTCTTGGAGAGATATGGAGAAAAGTATTGTAATATGCTCAGTTAAACAACAATATTTAGTTGACATTTTAAATCGTGATAGCTCTGCTGTTGAGATCATGGATCCAGTTGATTATAAAATTGTCACAGTTGCACTACCATATGATGATGATAATCAAACATCTAAAATAAGAATTGGATTCATAGATGATATATGGTTAGCAATACCAGGAACTAATTAGGGAGTATAAATATGAATAATAATTATAGTATTTCTGATTTAATTGAAAAATTTGACAAACAAGATATGTGTGGCTTTACTCGAAGATTTGTTGATAATCTCGAATCTTCATTTGCCACAGAAATAGAAATAGATCAAGATTTAGATTGGTCTGGAGTTTTATGTCTTGGAATGGGGGGTTCAGGAGCAGGAGGGGATTTTCTAAAAACACTTGCAGATCATTCTGGAGGAATTCCCTTTGTTGTATGGAAAGATTACGGAATCCCTTCGTGGTGGGGTTCAGATTGGTTAGTAATTGCTACTTCTTACTCTGGAAATACTGAGGAAACTATTGATGCAGTCACTAATGTACTGGAACAAGGAGGTACGGTAATTGGTATTACTTCGGGAGGAAAACTCCAAGAGATGCTCTCAGAGAATGATAATTCTCTTTGTTTAAATATTCCAGGAGGACAAATGCCTAGATCTGCTTTTGGTCATTTATTTGGTACTCAATTATCTATTTGCTGGGCACTTGGAATTTTTCAAAGGCCAAGTAATGATGATATTATTGACATGCTAACTAGATTACGAAAATTATCTTCTGATGCAGACGCTACAGGAGATAATGCTCTCACACTCTCAATGGCTAAATCTATGTTAGGTAAGCAAATTGGAATAATTTCTCCAACTTTGTTAAGTCCTGCTGCAAATAGATTCGCAAATCAATTAAATGAAAATTCTGAAAGATTCGCAAGACAAGTTGATCTACCTGAAATGAATCATAATGAGATCGTTGCTTGGGGTTCTGCTGATAAAAAATCTCATTCTGATATTTATTTCTCATGGGAAGGGCTGCACCCGAGGGTAAATGATAGATTAAAATGGATGTTAGATGAAATTAGCACCGAATCCTCGTGGATTATCAATTGTGAAGGTCATTCTTTACTCGAATGTTTGCTTTATGCTGCACATATTACTGATTGGATTACTATAATACTAGCATTAATCGAAAATAAAGATCCATCCAAAATGACTCCAATTGTTTCATTGAAAAAACATCTTTCTTCAACTTAATATATTGGTCCCATAACCAGTCTTGGGTCAGGATAATTTATTAGATATTCTTCTCTATCTTTAGGGTCTATTACTCCTGGCATATCGTGAGATAATGGCTCAATTAATGATAATTGGAAATGAAGATGAGGATCCCATCCTCCATTTTCATGTTTATCTCCCATCCAACAAATTACTTCTCCATGAGAAATCTTTTGTCCGATTTCTTTACCTTCTATCGACTTTGAATCGAGATGCCCATAAAGGGCCCATACAGAAACTCCTTCGATTGAATGTTTTGTAATTATCACATATCCATAATCTCCATCTGCTGAATTATATCCATAATGGGAAATTTCACCATCATCAAAGGCCATGCATGGAGTTCCAACGGGTGCGCCAATATCGATTCCTATGTGGAGATATCTGCCGTCCGCGAATAAGTCTGTTTCATACATCCCCGGCCTCAATTCATCATATTTTCCAATATCATATTCATATTTAGAAGGTTCATAATTACCTTTTGTGAAATCTCTAACTTCATATTCTTTCGGGAGATCTACTACTGGGTGATACTTGCTCGTCTGCCACTTAATCATGGCATGGGATTAGGGGATGGTTATTCATTCCTCTTCCTTAGATAACTCAGCTTGTTCTGCCAATTTCCTCAAACCACTTTTTTCACGTAAATCTTTCTTATTTTTTGCTCCTAGTTGGCTTAACATTTCCGTTTGCCTAAGTACATTTCCTTTTCCTTCTACAAGTCTCTTTTCCGCCTCTTCAAATTTTTCTGATGCTTGTTTTAGCTCGAATCCGACTGCGGTAAAAGACTCTAAGAAAAGAACTATCTGATCATGAAGCGCCCCTGCTCTTTCTACTAATTGAATTTGATTCTTACTCTGATTTTCTCTTTTCCATAATTCTTGAATAAGAATCAATGCGAGCATTATTGTAGTTCCACTAACAATTTTTACTCTTCTGTTACCTATCATGTCATTATACAAACTGGGATCATGATGTAGTGCGGCAATGTATGCACTTTCTAATGGAACTACCATAAGTACAAAATCCAATGTTTGTATAGATTTCATATGTTGATAATTTTTATTCGAAAGTTCAGATGCATGTTTTCTAATTGATACACACAACCTTTCAATTGATGCCTTTGACGACATCTCATCATCAGCATTTACAAATTCATTATATGCCTTCAAAGATACCTTTGAATCAATAACTACCTGCTTATTATCGGGTAAATATATTACAAAATCTGCTCTTTTGCGAGTATTATCTATGGCAGTTTCACTATATTGTTTCACGTAATCTCGTTCAGATACAAATCCCATACTTTGTAATAGATTTTCAACTACTACTTCTCCCCATGCACCCTGAGATTTAGAGTCTCCTTTGAGTGCCCTTGTCAAATCTTGTGTATCATCTGATAATTTCAATCCTAATTTCGACACATTTTCTACCTTCTCTCTAAGTGCTGACTCTCTGTTTATCATAGATGCTTCAATTGTATCCATTGATTTCTTATATTCTTTCAATACCATCGAAAAATCATCAGTTACTCTTTTAAATTCTTCTTTTTTCTCCCTTTCTGCTTTACTTTTGACATCCTCAAAAGCCTGTTGTGCTATTAATTTAAAAGAATTAGTCATTGCAATATTTCGTTCATCCTCCACATCCTTCCTTTCGACCTCTCTAGCATTATTTTCTGCAATTTTCTTTTCATTTTCCAAGCGAGTTATTTCTAATACTCTAGCCATATGCTGGGACATAAGTAACCAAACAATTGCTGAAGAAAAAATCACTGATATTATGACCAATACGGTAGTCAACGTATCAATCATATCCACTCTTTATACTCGAGGGTTCTTTAAATTTAGTATAACTAATGATATTTTATCGAATCAATAAACAGTTGCTCTTAGGTACTTTGTGTTCATGCGTGGGGCATGATAGAATATGGGAAAGTAAATTGTGCGATCCTTGGCTCAAGAGGACTTGTAGCGCAGCGTTACCTTCAAAGATTAATCAATCATAATTGGCTAGTCCCAGTATCTGTAATAGGCTCAACTTCTACTATAGGTCAAAAAATAAGTGATTTACCATGGTCTTTAGATGAAGAAAGGCCCGAACTGCCAGAAATAATCGTTAAAGGATTGGGAGATTTAGATACACTAATTGATTCATTAAAAGCTGAAAAGGTACAGATAATTTTCTCGGCAATTCCAGATTCAGTGGCAAATAATATCGAACCTATCCTTGCTAAGTCTGGTTTTAATGTGATTAGTCATGCTTCTGTGCATCGATTAAATAAAAATATTCCTTTAATAATTCCAGATGTAAATCCAGATGAATTAAAATTAATCCAATCACAGAATTTTGATTCTGGTTCACTAATATCTTGTCCTAATTGTATGGTAATTCCACTTTCATTAGTATTAAAACCGATACTTTCTGAACTTATTTGTACATCAATAAAAATTAATACCAAACAATCATTATCTGGTGGAGGTAGGAAATTATTAGATTCAGGGCGAAAAGGGTTAATTATAGATTCTTCAATACCAGGCGAGAGAGAAAGTATTATTCATGAATTGAATAGGATATTATCTCTAAACGATTATCATGAAGAATTTAAATTGAATTTTGAAGTTTATTGTTCAAGAGTATCTCGTGATTATGGCCACTTAGCAGAGATAGAATTGACTTTCGATGAGGATGTTAGTGCACACAAAATAATAAATTTATGGTCCAAATATTCCACAAAAATTCAAAAATTAAAACTTCCTTCTGCTCCTGCAAATACATATACATTTATTGACGGTAAAATAAATGCTCACTCACATAGATGGGTAGGTTCAGACTCTAAAAAACCAAGCATAGACCTATGTTCTGCGATGTCCATTGCAATTGGTGAAATTGCAGTATCTAATAAAAAATTAAAATTCAAGATAGTCTCTGAAAATACTATCAAAGGAGCAGCAGGTTCTGGAGTCTTATTGGCCGAACTTCTTCTTGCCGATGGAATAATTCATGATAGAAATACATCCTTAAATAAATTAATTTTCTAATTCTTTTAGATGAGTTTCAAACGATATAACTCTTCGGAGGTTTAACATGAGGGTGCGTAAACTGGCTATTAATCTCTCAAATTTAGAAAATCACTCTTCGAAAAATGTCGATTTAGAACAATACAGTATAGATGGTGATTTAGCCGCAAAATGGCTGTCCGATATAGTTTCATTTGGAGACTTAAAGAAAGACTGTCGTGTGACTGATTTAGGTGCGGGTAATGGCATACTAGGTATAGGGGCATTTTTTCTTGGAGCGGAGGAGGTAACTTTCATTGAATCCGATTCTGAAGCTTGTAAAATTATAAATAATAATATTAAATCATTAGCATTCCAAAACCATTCTAAAATATATAATATTCATATTGATAATCATAATATCCCTATCATTGATACTGATTTAATAATTACAAATCCACCTTGGGGCAGACAGAAAGAAAAAGCAGATAAACCCTTTTTACAGTTAATTTTAGATAATTACAAAACTGCTCATATATTACATAACTCCAAGGCTACTCATATAACTAATTTTTTTCAAAATGAAGGTTGGGAAGTTGAAAAATATGGCGAAGCCGATTTTTATCTTCCAGCAACATATAGTCATCACAAACGTCAAAGAGGTAAGACAGAAGCAGGTTTTTGGCGTGTTTCTCCTACTTGAGATACGTCAAATATTGAACCGTGCTGTTCATAGATGATTATATCTGCCCAGCAGTATGATTGCCAGCACTGGAGACTCCGTTTTTCCTGGGATGCCTGTTATGCTACCAGATGGTGTTCAGTGTGGTACTGGCCTATACAATGGAAAGAAAGGATTAATTGCTTCCTTTACGGGTAAATTAGAAATTAATGATGGTATACTAAATTTAATACCAGACAGACCTCAAGTAAATATTCCAAAAATCGGAGATACATTTATTGGCCAAGTGAATCGTTTAAATGCCAAAACTGCAGAAATCAAAATTCTACACATAGAAGATACAGATTCGGGTCACAGAGATGTGCCAGCCTTGTATCAATTCGCGGATATATATATAACAGAATTTGTTGATCGTTTTGTCCCTTCTGCAGGAGATACCATGAGGGTTAGGGATATTATTCGTGCCAAGATAATTAGTTCAGATCCAATAATTAAAGCATCAACAAAGGGGGATAAAAGTTTAGGAGTATTACATTCGCTCTGTCCTGCTTGTGGTTTGGATCTTTTAATTAGTGATAAAAAACCTGATTTTAATGTCACATGTAATAGATGTGACTATACTGGTTACAGAATACTTTCTTCTGATTTTGGAAAAGGCTTTACTTCAGAACCTGATGGCCAAATATCCATATTGAATAGAGAAGGAGAAAGATGGTCTCCTGCTGCTGATTCAATGCTCGGTCATGATGGTGCACGGCCATATCTTTCACCTATGGCTGATTTTCGTAGAGGGTGTACTCATAAAAAACCGGAGACAACAAAGACTAGGAGAGATGGCTTTTCTAATAATCACCAACAAAGAAAAATGCATTCTACTAATTGTACTTTATGTGGAGTAAAGACTGAAGTACCATTTGCACCTACTCCCGGAAAACCAATACGCTGTAGAGATTGTATGTCTAAGGTAAAAGAAGGAAAAGCATCAAAAGATGAATTATCTAAAGAACGCGAAATTCTTATGAATGCTAGATCGAAAGCTTCTGAAGCAGCAGGAATCAAACTGTTTATTGCTAGTTTAGATTATGGGGTTACTGAAGATGATCTCAATACATTATTCTCACCATTTGGAAATGTAAAAGATTTACATTTAGCATTAGATAGAGAAACAGGTAATTCCAAAGGATTCGCTTTTGTCACATTTGAAAATGTTAAAGATGGAAAAAAAGCCATTTCCGAACTAAAGAATAAGGAATTAAATGGTAGAAAAATATCTGTCCAAGAATCTAGACAAGACTCATCTAGAAATAGAAAAAATCGTACTAGGAAGTAATTATTCCGAAGACGTGAAATTCTTGATTCGATTCGAGAGTTCTGAATACTTATGGAGGGTTGGTTGGTAATAGATGGCTATGAAGATGAACCTGCTGCCTTTGGCGTTCCTAATTATTTGGGATTTCATATAAGATATATTTGCGGTGTTTTAGAATCTAGAGGAATTCCATATACATACATGACAATAGATCAATGGAGAATAAATCATAAACACAAATTATCCGATTCCAATGGCAGACTAGAATTGAAAAAAGAATTGTCTGAATTGGACGGTGCTGTTATTCTTGCTGGGGCTATTGTTCCTGGGAAATACATAAGAGGTACACCGATAAGTAGGAAAGAGTTAGATCAATTACTTTCTATTTTTCCCAGTGGACAACCAGTACTATGTGGGGGCTGGGCAATACGTCACTGGAGATATGACGGCTGGACTCCTCTTCGTAGTAATTTATTCTGTACTGTACAAGATACGGACGCCTCACTAGATAATTTTCTTTCTACAAATATTTGGAAAAATAAGAAACGTACACCTGAACAATGGTCTAAATGGGCCTACCATGGGTCTTCCTCAAAATCCGTAATAAACCACCCTGATTTATTCACAGAAGATGGTAGAAATGGTCCTTTAACATATGAAGTAGAGTTATATCAAGGTTGTGTACGCTTCAAAAGGGGGTGTAAATTTTGTATCGAACCAAAGAAGGGCATACCAATTTGGAGGAATGAGAATGATATTCTAGATGAGTTAAATTCTGCAATAGATAATGGAGTTAGAAATGTAAGATTAGGAGGTGCCACAGATATTTACACATATAAGGCAGAAGGGGTTGAAGACATGGAATATCCGATACCTAATCCAGAACCAATCCTAAATATTTTATCCGAATTAAGAAATAATGAAAATCTTGATATTCTGCATGTTGATAATGCTAACCCCTCAATTATTGCTGAAAATTTAGAAATCTCTACTGAAATAACCAAAGGAATGGTAAATCACCTTTCAGATGGAGCCGTCCTATCTTTTGGTTTAGAATCTGCCGACCCAAATGTGCATAATGAAAATTGGC
>MDSW01188326.1_pt1 | contig 28676 bp, 27 predicted proteins | sample 811171 | NCBI WGS metagenome assembly MDSW01 (sample SAMN05326641, study PRJNA326480) | marine metagenome | isolation source: seawater | place: Atlantic Ocean: North West | collected 2012 | reverse complement strand
GAATACAAAACTTATTTCAAGTAAATTAGATGATTTCTTTTTTATAAAGTTTCCGATTTGGATACCCTTAGCTTATTATTTTTTTATTAATTCGTTTCCATCCTATTCACTTTATGCTTTAATTTTTCTACTTTTAGTAGGAGAAATTCATTTTGGTATAACTTTCGCATTTTTTTTTGACCGAAATTATACTAATTTATTTATTAACGACAAATACATCTATGTTTTTTGGCCGATAACTCTAATATTTTTTGTATTTTTTTTCGGATATTTTTTTTCTTTATCTGCTGTTTTATTTTTAATACTTTTATTTAATTTCTACCATGTGAATAGACAAAGTGTCGGTATTTTTAAAATTTACATGAGATATAAAAATAGTTTTATAAATAATATATTTATATATTCGATATATTTTTTTAGTTTTTTGTTGTGTTTTTTTGGAGTATTAAAATTTATTTTTATTAGTGATTTATTTTTTAAGTATGAAGATCAAATAATTTCTTTAACTTTGATGGCTATCTTTGTGGTGACTTTATTGCTTACAGTTTTAATGCTTTATAATAAAGAATTTAACTTAGATAATCTATTGAATTTTGCTACAGGTATTGGAATGTTTTTGCCAATTTTTTTCTGCGATAGAATTATAGATGTTTTTGCCATGGGTGTTGCTATGCATTATGTGCAATATATTTATATAGCTAAGAGTATTATGAGAAGAAAATATAAAATGCTGAATAGTTCAAATGAAAAAAACTTATTTAAGTATTTTTCTCCTGTTGTCTTAATTTTATATTTATTGACATATGCAATATTAATGATTTATTTTTCTAATTTAAATTTAGATTATAAGGGTGAAAAATTTGGAATTTATATAATTCCAATTATATTTCAACTGCTACATTTTTATTTCGACATGTTTTTTTGGAGATTTTCAAATGAACATACACAAAAGAATTTATCTCCATATTTATTTCTAAAATAGAAAAAATGCAAGAAATCGTAAATTTATTAAAATCCCCTTACACAAGTAAAAATTTAAAATTTATAAGTAATGAATTAGTCTCTATTGATGGAAGCGAAAAATTTGAAATTGAAAATAATATCTATAAGTTTGTGAGTAAAAATAATATTGAAACAAAAACCAAAAATGTAAGAGATTTTTATTTAGATTATTGTTTCCCTAACTATAACGATTTTGATAACCTTGAAAATTTTATTATAAAAATGTCCAATAATACTTTTATAAAAGATTTAAATAATATTATTTTGCCAAATAACACAGTCCTAGAATTTGGATGCGGTACTGGTCAATTAGGAAATTTTTTAGCTGCAACAGGGCATGCAAAAATAGTATCTGCTGATATTTCAATAAACTCTCTTAGATTAGCAAACGAATTTAAAAATAAAAACAATATAAGAGGTATAGATTTTGTTGAAACTAATGTCTTTGAAAGTTGTTTTAAAGATCAAGTATTTGACGTTATTATTTCTAACGGAGTGCTTCATCATACCATTGACCCTTATTTAGCATTTCAAAATTTATTAAAACTTTTGAAAAAAGATGGCATTATAATAATTGGACTTTATAATAAATTATCAAGATTAAAAAATTCTGCTATAAAATATCTATCTAAAATTTTTGGTGATAGAGTAATAAAATTGTTTGATAAGGTATATAAATCAAAAAATGGTCCTGCGGCAGAGGCTTGGAAAATGGACCAGTATTTTCATCCATTAGAAAAAAGATACAGTTTTAATGATATTCACAAATGGTTTAATCAAAATCATGTAGAATTCATTAATTCATTACCTAGTTATGATAATCAAATTGATTTATTTCAAAAGATTTCCAAAATAGGTGATCCAATAGACAGATTTAATCTACAATTTAAAGATTTAATTGAAAACACTGAGGGTGGACTTTTTATTTTTATTGGTAGAAAACTTTAAAATATAGCATAAATAAATGGTGCCAATGTTGATCCACTACTTATGATTATCATGAATCCTAAAATAGCTAAAAATATAACTATTGGAATTAAAAAATATTTTTTACTTTTGAAAAAAAATAATATTAGTTCAAGAAATGTTTTCATTAATCAGGTTTAAAATTTACAGAATATTTTGAGGTTATCAAGTTTTTATTCTGATATGTTTTATTTATTACAAAGTTTTCAATAACTAGGTAGTCTAAATCTGTTCCAAAAAAACATTTTAATGCGTCTTCTGGGGTTTCTACTATTGGCTCTCCTCTGACATTAAAACTGGTATTAATTAGTATTGGTACGCCGGTAATTTTATAGAAATTTTCAATTAGATTATAAAATTTTGGATTTAAACTTTTATATACCGTTTGAACCCTAGCTGTTCCATCAACATGTGATACTGCTTTAATTTTGCTTTCTATATAATTTAAACTTTCAAACCCAGAATATCTAAACTTGTCTTTAATTTTAAAATCTTTTGTTTTAGATATAAAAGACATAAATTCATTAAAGTGAAATGAATCGAACCATTCATGTTGATATTCAGATAGCACAGATGGTGCAAATGGTCTAAAAGACTCTCTAAATTTAATTTTAAGATTTAATTTTTTATGCATATCAATAGGTCTTGGATCTGCTAAAATAGATCTAGCTCCTAAAGCCCTGGGACCAAATTCAGATTTACCTTGCATCCACCCAATTATTTTATTTTCAGAAATTTTTTTGGAAATAAATTCAGATAATTTTTCGTCTGTCATAATATCAAATTTAATATCAAATTTTTTTAGCAAGTTTTCAACTTCCTTATTTGAATAATTATTACCTAAATATGAACCCTTCATTTTATTTCCATTTTCCTCAATATTTCTCTCTTTACCTAAAATATGATAATATAAGTACATAGCTGATCCAATAGATGAACCTGCATCACCAGATGCAGGCTGCACCCAAATTTGGTCAAATATTTTTTCTAAACCAATTTTATAATTAGCAACACAGTTAAGAGCAACTCCTCCGGAAAGACAAAGATTTTTCATCTTTGTTATCTTTTTAACATGTTTACAGATTTTAATTATTACAAATTCTATAACTTTTTGAATTGAAGCAGCTATGTCCATGTGTATTTGTTCTATTTTTTCAGAGGAATCTCTCCTTTTTAAATTAAATAATTTAGAAAATTTAGAATTTGTCATTGTTAAACCAACCGAATAATTAAAATATTTTTGATTGAGGTAAAAAGATCCATCTTCTTTTATCTCAATTAATTTTTCTAAAATTAAATCATAATATTTAGGATTACCAAATGGAGCTAACCCCATTAATTTGTACTCACCAGAATTAACCTCAAATCCTAAAAAATAAGTAAAAGCTGAATATAAAAGTCCCAAGGAGTGTGGATATTTTAATTCATTTAAAATTTTAATCTTATTTTTTTCACCAATTCCAAAGGTTGTAGTAGACCACTCCCCTACTCCATCCATTGTTATTATTGCGCTATTTTGAAAGTTTGAGGGATAAAATGCACTAGCAGCATGACTAAGATGATGTTCTGAAAAAATTAGTTTTTTGCTTAATTTTTCTATTCCAGGATTTTTTAATATTTGGCTCAATTCTTTTAATATTAGATCTTTTTGAAAAAGTTTTTCTTTGATCCAAATAGGTATAGATTTTTTGAAAGATTCAAAGCCTTTGAATGGAGAATAATAAACATAAGTTTCTAACAATCTCTCAAATTTTAAGAAGGGTTTATCAAAAAAAACTATATAATCGATTTGATCAAAAGTTATTTTGTTTTTTTCCAAACCTAGTTTGATAGACTCCCTAGGAAATTCTTTATCGTGTTTAATTCTTGTAAGTCTTTCTTCATGAAGTGAGTAAATAATTTCACCATCTCTTAAAATACAAGAGGCGCTATCATGATAGTATGCAGATATTCCAATGATAAGCATCAATATTGGTCCTTCATTGATTTCATATCATCATAATGTTTGGCTCTTTTTTGCCAAAAAGATGATTTTTTTTTATTTTTTAAACTTAGAGGGTCGTATCCAAATAATTTCATTATCAAGCCTATAAATCCAATTATTATGAAATATATTATAAAAATATTCAAATTACTCACCAGCCTCATAAATATTAAGCCAATTTTAAAAACTATGAAGTTCAATATGTTTAATATATTGGGTTTTATTAATGAAAGTATAAAAAACATTATTGATACAAGTAAATAATTGTTAAATTTAAAAATAAAATTATCTAGAGTAAAGATATAAATAATAAAGAAAATAATACTTATTGTGATTCCGAAATTTTTATCTTTCGAAAATTTAATTTTTTTTTTCATTTATTTCCTTTATGGCTTTCTGAATAGAAATATATGGTATTCTCCTATTTTTCATTAAATTTCTTTTTAAATGTTTTGTAATATTCCATGGTAGTATAATAATTGCCCCTATGTTTTTTACAGTACTTTCATTGACTATTTTAATTCCAGATCCAGGAGTGAATTTACTAATTTTATGATCAGATTTATCTAGAATGGACTCTATATTTTTATAATTTAATTTACAATAATTTAAGAGTGTATTCCCTTTGGTAGCAGCACCTAATCCATAAATATCAATTTTCTTTTTTTTGTATTTGTCAACAAATTTAATTATTTCTTTCTTAACAATTTTAATATTTTTTTTAAATTTTTTAAAATCTAACAAAGTAACTTTTGAAATTTTATTTTTAAACTTAATATTTTTTTTTGTCGCAAAAACTCTAATAGACCCTGCCATATAACTTATCTTTTCAAATTTAAGAATGTTAAATCTTTCTGTGTTAAGTATTTTTTTTAGAGATTTTTCCGTGTAGTAATGTCTATGCTCATGATATATTGTGTCAAAACCTATTTTTTCAAGAAGTGAATTTAAATCTGGAACTTCTAAGACTAATACTCCATTGTTTTTTAGCAACATATGAGCTCCTTTTAAAAAATTTTTATTATCATCTACATGATTAAAAACATTAGCTCCATAAATAACATCAGCATTTCCATACTTTTCAAATATTTTCTTTGAATTTTGAAGATTAAAATATCCCACGAAAGTATTTAAATTTTTTTTTTTTGCTAAATTTGAAATGTTTTTAGAAGGATCAACTCCAAGAACTCTAGACTTAGAATAATTTTTAATTTCCTTCAAAAAAGTCCCGTCATTACTGCCAGCTTCAACAATTAAAGAATTTTTAGATATTTTATAATTTTTTATTATACGCTTAGCAATTGATTTAAAATGATGTCTAGATACTGGAGAGTTATCGGAAGTGTAAGAATATTCATACTTTTCGTATCTTTCATTCTCTGGAACTTTGTATATTGACGTCAAATGAGAACATTCACAAAATCCAACAACTAAAGGATACTTTTTTAAGTTAATTGCGCGATTTTTATTTTTTAAAAAGGTGTCTGCACATGGATGTAATCCGAGATTTAGATAGTCTAAAAATTTTTTGTTACAAATATTGCATTTTTTTTTCATTTTTATAATTTATCAATTTTATTTGATTTATACCATTTGAGAATTTTCAAAAACTTTTCATCAAAATTTGAATAATTCTTAAATTTTGTGAAACTATTTACCTTATTGTTGTCTCCATGAGTATTAAGAACATCTGCTCTATTAAGCTTAATCAATTTCAATTTTAGATGATTTTTTTTTTTAAACCTTTTAACGATGCTTAAAATATTTATTGGATTATTTGAACATATATTAAATATATTATGATTCTTAATTTTTTTTTTTACGATTATATTTATAATCTTTACAACATCACCTATATATGTGAAATCTCTTTTGTGTTTTCCAAAATTATTTAAATAGAAAATTTTTTTTTTTTTGTGTGCTTTGATTAATTTGAATATAAACATATCTGGTCTTCCCCACTCACCATATATCGTGAAAAATCTTAGTCCAATAAATGGTATTTTATAAATTTTGCTATATTGATCAGCTAACAATTCATTAATTCTTTTTGTCGAACCATAAATATTTTTTGGTTTTAAATCAGTACTTTCTTTTAAGGGAAATTTAATACTATCACCATATACAGAACTTGAAGATGCATAAAGAAATTTCTTTATTTTTTTGTTTTTTATAGATTTAAGTAAATTAATGAAGCCTGCAATATTTGTATCTAAATATTTATTTGGATTAATTAAGGAATATCTCACTCCCGCTTGAGCAGCTAAATGAATAACTATATCTATTTTTTTATTTTCAATAAATTTTTTAATTTTTTTATAATTTGTTATATCAATGTTTTTAAATTTGAAATTTTTGTTTTTTTTTAAAATGCTTAATCTTTTTTTTTAATCTTCAATGAATAATATTCATCAAAGTTATCAATCCCATAGAGAGTAAAATTTTTTTTTAAAAAATAATCTGCTAAACTAAAACCAATAAATCCAGCTACACCTGATATGAAAATATTCATGTAATACTTTTTATTATATTTTTAATATTTTTTAGCAACTTATAAATTATAATTATTAGAATCAAAAGTTTATTTTGTTTATTGTCTACTCTTATTTTAATTTCTTCTTTAAAGTGATCCAAAAAATTAATTCTGCTTGAATAACCTCCTCTTCTAAAAACACCAAATATATTTTTTTTATTTGTCCCAATTCCTTTAAGTTTATATTTCACAATCATTCTAAAAAAATAATCATAATCAGAGGAGTATTTATATTTAAGATTATATAAGCCTACTTTTTTTGCAGCAGCTTTCCTAATAAAAAAACCTGTTGAATGACTTGTATAAAATCCCCAACTAAAATAAATTTTCCATGGTTTGTAGCCATGTAGAGTAGCCCAATGCTTTTTTACTGGTCCAAATATAAAATCAATATTTTTATTTTTAAAAGCATTACTAGCAAAATTTAAAGTCTTTTGACTGTAGAATTTATCATCTGAATTAACGAAACATAGAATCTCTCCTCTAGCTAACTTCATCCCTAAATTAAATGCATCATAAATTCCCTTGTCTTTATTAGAGCACCAATAGTCAATCTTATGACTATTTCTCTTAATGATTTTAATAGTTTCATCCTCAGAACCACCATCAACTACTATATGCTCAAAACACTCATAATCTTGTTTGTGTATACTGTTGAAGCATTCTTGAATATATTTATCATTATTGAGTACAACTGTTATTATGGATATTAAAGGTTTTTTTTTTGAGTATTTTGGTAAAATATTTTTTTTTCTTAAGCCACCATCCTCTTTACACCCTAATAAAAATTGTAAATCATTAAAGCTTTCCATTAGATATTAAAAACTTTTTTACATGTCATCTTAATATGATTTAAATCATTATTTGATAAATCATAGTAAATGGGCATTGATATTTCCCTTTTGTAAAAATCAAACGAATTTAAAAACTTTTTTCGATCTAACTTTATTAATTTTTTGTAATAAGGTTGAGAATTTACTGGAATATAATGAACTTGCAATTTTATATTTTTTTTTAAGAACTCATTGAATATTCTTTTTTTGCTTTTTTTAATTTTTTTAAAATTAATCAGTAATGGATAAAGGTGGTAAGAATGGGTGCAATTTTTTTTTATAGAAGGTATTATAAATTTTGATTTATCATTAAATAATTTATCGTAAAATTTGGCGATCTTATTTCTTTTTTTTACAAACTTATTCAATCTTGAAATTTGTGAAAACCCTAAAGCTGCATGAATATCTGACATTCTATAATTATCTCCGATATCATTCATCTCATAATACCATTGGCCATATTTTTTTGATGCTATGCTGCTTCTAACTACTCCGTGAGACCTTAACGATTTAATTAATTTAGCTTTATTGCTGTCGTTGGTTAATACTGCACCACCTTCTCCAGTTGTAAAATTTTTAACAGGATGAAAACTTAATGATACATAATCAGCATACTTAGCTGCATACCCGTAATTATTATTAAATGAGGACCCCATTGAATGGCAGTTATCATTAATTAGTGTAAACTTATGTTTTTTTTTTAGATTATTTAATCTTTTCCAGTCTGCTGGGTGACCTGCGTAATCAGTAATTATTACTGCTTTTATTTTTTTTTTATACTTATTTAGAGCAATTTCTAATTTACTTATGTCAATAGAAAAGTCCCGCATATTAATATCTATAAAATAAGGTTTAGAATTATTTTGAAGAATACAATTAACAGATGATAAAAAGGTTATTGGCGAGACAACAATATAATCTTTATTTTTCCATTTTAGAGCTTTAGATATTAAATTAAGAGCTGCTGTACCACTCGAGACTGCAATAGCATTTTTGCATTTAAAATATTTTTTTAACCTTTTCTCAAATTTTTCAATCATTGGTCCTTGAGTTAAAAAATTACTTTTTAAAACTTTTACTACTTCGCCAATATCTTTTTTATTAATACTTTGTCGACCATAATTAATCATTTTTAATAAGAAAAATCTTTTTTATTATTTTTTATTAATTTATTTAATGTTTTGATAGATAAAAATTTTTTGTTATTTTTACTATTATAGGAGAATATATTTTTGTTTTGTAATTTATTTTTTTTATAAGAAGGGAGAATGACAAAATAATTTTTATATTCAAGAGTGTTAATAGAGTCACTCTCGGTAATTAACTCTTCATGAATTTTTTCGCCTGGCCTGATGCCTATAACTTTATATTTTGCTTTGTTATCAATAGATTTTAGAACATCAAGTATTTTATATGATGGGATTTTAGGAACAAAAATTTCACCACCTTTCATTTTGTTTAAACTATTGATTACAAAATTGACTGACTCTTTAAGTGTGATGTTAAATCTTGTCATATTTTTATCTGTAATAGTAAAAGGTTTTTTATGTAATTTTTGATGCAAAAACAGAGGAATAACAGAGCCACGACTGCCCATAACATTGCCATATCTAACCACCGAGAATTTGCACCTTTTATTGCCTTTAAAATAATTTGCGTTAGTAAATAGCTTATCTGATGTTAATTTTGTTGCGCCATATAAATTTATAGGTGCGGCTGCTTTGTCAGTGCTAAGCGCAATTATTTTTTCAATATTATTTTTAATGCAAACTTCTATTAAATTTTGAGCTCCAATAATATTAGTTTTTATTGCTTCAAATGGATTATATTCTGTAGCAGGGACCTGTTTCATAGCTGCGGTATGAACAACTACATCTATATTCTGATCTATTGCAAATTCAAGTCTTGTTTTATCTCTGACGTCTCCAATAAGAAACCGTAAAATTTTAAGATTTTTTTTAATCAATTCATCTTCTTTCATTAAAAATTGTTTGTATTCATCTCTGCTGAAGATTATAATTTTTTTTGCTAACTTATTTTTTAATAGATGACCTATAAAATTTTTTGCAAATGATCCGGTTCCTCCAGTGATAAAGTAAGTTTTTTTCATATTATTTTATAGCTAGAAAACCCTTAAAACATAAATATTGTGCAATTGGCATAATATCTTTAAATCCTGCTCTTTTTAAGAAATCTATATTAGCCTTTGATGTATAGGGGTCAAGCACACTTCTTAAGGATAATTCTTTATTTAAAATATTCATTGGAGATAAGCCTTGATTCTGTTTAAAATCAAAATATAAAAAATTAAATATATCTTGAAATCTCGCATCATTTCCCCGTATTTTTTCAAAAATTATAAACCCACCACCCCAATTTAATGATTTATAAATTTTATCAAATAATTTTTGTCTGTATTTTGGTTGTAAAAATTGAATTGTGTAAAGACTAAATATTAAATCTGATTTTTTAAATTTTATATTCTCAAGATCTTTTTTTAAAAAATTTATTTTTTTGTTATTTTTCTTAGCTTTTTTTATCATCTCGTTAGATTGATCAAAACCATAAAATTTTATTAATTTTGTTTTATGTCTTTTTTGCATTGCGTTTAGTAGGGTGCCAGTTGAACACCCAAGATCGTAACAAATACTTTTTTGTTTTAAGAAGAAATCTGATAGATTCAAGGTTAAATCGTGAGAAATCTTATAAAATGGAACTGATTGGATCACATGTTTGTCAAAATTATTTACAACGTTTTTATCAAACTTCCAATTACTTCTTTTTGATTTAATTTTTTTATCTACTTTCATCATTTAAATGTTTTATAAATTTTCCATCTTTTAATTCAAATATTAAATCACAATATTTTAGAGGTTCCTCTTTGTGAGATACTAAAATAACGGTTTTATTTGAATTTTTTATAAAATTATCTATGAACCTTTTCTCAGCCTCAGAGTCTAAGGCACTTGTTGGCTCATCAAATATAAGTAACTCTGGTTCATGATATAATGCTCTGCATATCGCAATCTTTTGCTTTTGTCCTCCTGATAAAAGCCTGCCCTGTTCCCCAATAAAATAATTTTTTTTAAAATCTTTATCTAATTCTGTGAGTCTCATAACTTTTTCAATTTTATCACTTTCTATATTGCTTTTATCCACTCCAAAAGCAATATTCGATTCTATAGTGCCGTCAATCATATAAAAATTTTGAGGTATAAATCCTATAGATCTTTGCCAGTTATATAAGTGATCTAATATATTTGTTCCATTTAACTTTATGTAACCATCATTTGGGGTTAGCAATCCACAAATTAAATTTATTAATGTTGACTTGCCTGATCCATTAGGTCCAATTATTCCATTTATTTTGTTACCCTCAATTTTTAAATTTATTTTATTGAATAAGTATTTTTCAGAATTTGCATGTTTAAAAGATAAATTTTCTATTGATATATTGTCTTTAATTGAAAATTTTTTGTATAATTTTGAATTTTTATTATAAATTTTTAAATTTTTGAATTGATTATAAATTACATTTAAAGCAGGTCTGCCAAATCTGATTTTTTGGTAACTTATAGATAACGAATTTAATGCAGGTATTATTCTCAATGCTGCGATTGAAAAAATTATTAATTTTGAAAATAAGTTCTGAAGAGAGCCTTGGTCAAGCGCAACATAAATAATTGAGACTATTATTAAAAATATAAATAATATCTCAAAAAAAAACTTTGGTAAGGCACCGTAGACAGACCTTTTTACTCCATATCTTGCCATTTTTATATTATGAGGTTTGAATAAATGTAAAAAAAATTTCTCTACATTTAACATTTTGATGTTAACAATATTTGCTAAACCCTCTTGCATATATTGTAGCATTTTTAAGCTTGTTGATTGTCTTATTTCTCCAATTTGGAATAATATTTTTTTTAAAAACAAATTTATTATTATTGAGAAAGAGCCGAATAAAATTATTATTATCAGTGTATTAATAGGGTCGTAATATATTAGAAAAAAAATTATTAAAGTTAAAATTATAAAATTTAACCAGAAATCTAAAAGAGGTGTAATGTATGAGTTTATACATTGACTTACTTCTTGCTGAATATTTCTGATAAGTACTGCTGAATTATTTGAAAGATGGAATGTATAATTTTGACTAAGATAAAGGTTAAACAATTTATCTTTCCACTTTGCATTTAAAAAAAGTGCAAACCTAGATTTATACCAAACTAAAAAAAGTAGAAAAAAATTTCTAAATACAAAAACCAATAAAACAAAAATTGATATATTAAGCAAAGAGTTATCTAGCATAAATTTTGATAATTGGATTAAAATTTTGTTATTGACTAAATCAGCCTCATTAAAATTCACTAAATATTGAATTAGGGGAATTATCGCACCAATAGATAAAACCTCTAGTACGCTAGCAATTATCATTAAAAAAAAAATTAAAAAAAGAGAATTTTTCTCCTGTTGATCTAAAATATTAAATAAATCTAATCTATCTTTAATATTCATTTTAAGGATTAGTTATTCTCCACCTGTGATATCTAGTACTTTATTTGTGATGAATTGATTTTTTTCGCTACATAAAAAATAAATAAACTCAGCAATATCTAATGGTTTAGCAATTTTTTTTGAGGGTATAAGACTTATTCTTTTTTTTAGGTTTTTATTTTTTGATTTAAGATGTATTTTTGTATCTGTCACACCGATTTTAATACAATTAGTTAAAACATTATACTGAGAACATTTAACATATTCTTTAGGTATAAATTCATTTAAGAATTTAGACAATGAATAACAAAAACTAGTTATTCCACCTCCAAATTTTGTTCCTACACTTGAGCTAAATAATATTCTTCCCCACCTTTTTTTAACTGAATTTTTTAGAATTATCCGTGATATTAAAATACTTGCAATATAATTTACATTTAAATGTTCAATTAAGTCTTTAGAAGAGACGCTATCTAATTTTTTTGAGTCATTATAACCTGCTAGATTTACAAATATATTAGAATCTTCAAAAAATTTCTTATTCCTATGTAAGTAGCTTTCTAATTTAGTAATATCTCTTAAATCAAATTGAAATAATTCAAGCCTGCTATTGTTCTTTTTTTTTAGTTTCTTGAGTTTATCAAATTCTTTATTATAATGTGCAACAACTTTGCAATTGTTACTAATAAATTTTTTTATTACTTCTATTCCAATATCAGAGCTACCCCCAATTATAAAAATTTTTTTTTTCATTCGCAAATAAAAATATAAAAATTTAAAAGGTTAACCCACATCTGTCACAAGGATTTATAGACTGTCTTTCTTTGTTTAGATGTTTCTTTCTTAAATCGTTAAAAAATTCTGAATTCCATATTTTTTTTATATTATTTTTTTTATAATCAAGCTTGCCCATGCTTAATTGACTTTTATAATCTACATCACATGGATTAGTTTTTCCATCAAACCATACGTACATTCTCTCCCACAAATACATGCATGCTGATTGCTCGCCATCAGGTTCGTTATTGTATGTATCCCATCTTATTTGCTCTTTTACAAAAACCACATGGTCCACGTATTGCTTCCAAAAATTTGTAATTTTATCTACATCTTGCTCTTTATTAACAAGAACACCAGAAATTCTAGTTGATGTTTTGCTGTTTGGGTACTCCGAATCTCTTATTTTTTTAAAATTTTTTATATTTTCTAATACGACCTTAAATTTTGCACCAACTCTAATTTCCTCGTATTTTTTTTCTTCAGATTCGTCTACAGAATAAACGACCTCGTTAACACCTGTATCTAAGATTTTGCGTATTAAATTTTCATTAAGTTTCGTAGCATTTGTATTAAGTTTAATTTCAAGAAATTTACCTGACAAATAAGTAAGCATGTCTGCTAATTTTGGATGCAGAGTGGGTTCACCTCTTGATGCCAGAGTAATTGCTCTTGTTCCATTGGCCTTACAATCATCAACAATTTTCTTAAAAAATTCCATATCCATTATCCCCATGTAAGGTTTTCTTGTAAAAGATTTATCAATTTGAAAACACATCTTGCACCTTATGTTGCATGTTGAAACAGGCTCAATAAGAACATAAATTGGGAATTCGGATACTATTTTTTCTTTTGGAAATTTCCTAAATTTATACCTAAAAATAAAATACTCTAACCAAATTTCTTTTTTACTTTTTTTTAAATATAATAACTCTTGGGAATTAAAACTAAAAGGAAGTGTATTATTTTTTTCTATATATTCCTTAATTTCTCTAAAATATTTTTTGTCAATATCATTTAAATTTTTGTCGTCATCATCGTTTAAATTCTTAAAAAATGGATAAACTTGATTACTAAAAATTTCGTCTTTATTTTGAAAATAAACATTTTTATTATATGTCATATATTAATCGTAAAATATAATTATGTTATAAATTAGATATGTATATATACATTAATTCAATAAATTTATGAAAAAGAAAATAATACTTGTAAATATAAGTAAAAGCTGTGCAGAAATAGACTGGATTTTACCCTTGTTATACAAGTTAAAGGACGAATTTTATATTTTTACCCTATTCCAAAGTAATGAAGCCTATGAGACACTAGTTAAAGATAAAATATTATTTGATATATGGAAAGGAATAAATTTTGATCATGCTATCGATACGAAGTTTGATAAATATCAGAGGTACATCAAGAAAAAATTAAATGTAAGATTTAACTTTAAAAAATACTTAAAGAAAAAAAAAATATTTTTTGATGATATTGCTTTAGTTTTCTCAGAATTTGGAACCTATTCCTGGTTAGTGGATGAATTTAAGTTTTTTGAAGTAAGGCCTAAAACTATACATTTTCCTACTTCTAGTTATATATTCGGTAAAGAAAAGAATGCAAAAATTAATTATAGTTTAAAAGGAGACTATCTTTTTCTATGTAACAAATTAGATATTAATTTTTGGGAAAAAAGAATTGATAAAAGAAAAATAAAAATAGTAGGTGTTCCTAAATATGATAAATTTTGGATTGAAAAAATCACAATTAACAAAAATAAAATAAAAAAACCAAGTATATTATTAGCATACTCATCTAGATTTGACTTAGAAAAAAAAGATAATAAAAAATTGGAGACTCAATTAATTGAGATCCTAGATGTGCTAAAAAATTTCCCAAATCACGAGATAGTTTTTAAGGTACATCCTAAAAAAAATAATCCTTATTACTTAGAAATTTTCAAAAAATTTAAAAATTTGAAAATTGAAGTATCAAATGAGAATCTATTGAAACTTACCAATGAATGTGATGTTTTAGTCCATGATAAACTTTCTTCTGTTATATATGAAGGACTGAGTCTTAAAAAGCCATGTGTGGAATATTGGTCAGTGGTTAATAACAAAGATCCTGATTATATTTATGCTCACGATGAGTTAGAATTAAATATAAAGGCAACTAATTCATCTGAATTAAGTAATTTAATTAATTTAGCCGTAAAGGAACCAAATAATTTAATTTGGAAAAAACAGCAGTCAAATTATCTTTCTATAAATCATCGAAATACCGAAAATTCTGCTAACAAAACTGCAACTTTGTGTAAGGAGATCATGAGTGGCCAAAAATAAAAATTATTTATTTATTTATTTTTTTTAGATCCTTTAATGTATTTATATCAAAGTTATCTTTCATATAGTAACCAATTATCTCTCCATAATTAAAGTATTTTTTTTTTATTGCAGAAACCTTTAAAATATCAATACATGCATTCTGTATATATGTTTGCTTTAAAGATTGATCGCCAAGAAGCCACTCTTTACTTTTTTTGGTAATCGGATTGAAAAGTATATTATTTTTTCTGTACCATAATTTTTCTATTGGGTTTTCAAATTTAGAAATTGTTTTTAACAATTGAGCATTTTTGTTATTAATAAAAAATTTTATACATTTATCTATTAGCCCTAATGGCCTAAGTGGATAGGTTGGTCTTAAATGCACAATAATATTTGGAGTGTAATTTTCCCTAGTTTTTAAGTATTTTAAACAATGATCAAAACATTCAAAATCTGTGGAGGTATCTAATGATAATTTTTTTGGTCTTAAAAATGGTGCCTCAGCCCCGTATTTTAAAGCAATTCTTCTATAATGCTCAGAATCTGTGCTAACGATTGTTCTATGAATCAATTTAGATTTTCTAGATTGAATAATAGAATGTGCAAATAAAGGTTTTCCTCTAAATTTTAATATATTTTTATTTTTTAATCTTTTTGAACCACTTCTAGCCGGTATGATGCATATAATTTTTTTTTTTAACATTAATTTATTATAAATAAATATACGTTTTTCTATTTCTGTTATTATTTATTTTTTTATCAATGTAAAAAGAGTCTGATTTTACACTTGTCGTTGATAGTTCCTCTATTATAGCCCCATTTTTACTTGAAAATTCATGAATTTCTTTGGCTTTGATTGTTTTTAAGTTTCCAGAGTCTAATGTGATAATTTTTTTATTTATTTTTAAGTCAACTTTTCCATGAAGTATAAAAAAACTCTCTTTTTTTATTTTATGATATTGTGCTGGATGTTTTTGTCCAGGTAGCAAAATAAGTAATTTTTTGCAATATTTGTCATTATTTATTACATTGATCATGGTTAAACCGTATTTATAAAATTTTTCTATTCCATAGTGAAATGAAATTTCTAAACGTGGATTATTTGGAAGAATTACACCTGAATTTCTAAGAAAGTTTTTAATTTTGTCTCTAATAACTAATACTTTAGAATACGTATCAATAATTTTTATATCCTTTATATTCAATGGCTCATCTTTATTAAGGTTTATTTTTGATGAAATTTTTAAATTTTTCGATAAGTTATTCGCTTGTAATTGACCCGGCTTACATGGAAACGCAAAATATAAATCCTTTTGAAAAATATCTCCTTTTTTTTTCACGTTTTTTTTAAGGTAAACACCTCTCTTAAGTAAGTCTAATTGTTTTTTTTCGTTTATTGCGTTTTTGTTTCTAATATTTTCAGATCCCCACAAATCCATACCCTTTATTAAATTTTTAAGCCAAATATCTAAGTTTTCAGGACTCACCGAGTAATCGTTTATTTGATAATTATTTGTCTCCAATCCAACATGTTTTTCAAAAATTCTTACACCTGCGCAATATGCGATGGTTGGTGTGATATTTATATCGGCTGTTTCATGTAAAGATAAACCCAATACTCGGTTTCCATAATCTTTTTGTAATTTTGAGAAATATGAAAGGTTTAAGTCTGTTTCACTGGATGGATATTTAGCGATACAATAAAAAAAGTTGAAGTCAACTTTTCTATTATTAAAGAAAGAGAATACTCTTGAAATTTCCCTTTCACTCAGCCCTCCTAGGCTGATAAAGATCTTCTTTTTCTTTTTTTTATATAAAGAGTAAATTTTTTCTATAAGCGGCCAATCCGTTGATGAACAACTAGCTATTTTTACATAATCAAATTTTTGCTTAAATACTTTCTCTGCCGATGGTTCATCAAATGGCGTACAAGCAACTTTAAAAAAGTTTTTTGTATATTTTATTAAAATCTTCCATTCCTTATCGCTTAAAAAAGTATCGCTGAATCTCTTCACAAATTTATTGTTTTCATTTGATTTTTTGTGAATGAATTTTTTTGAATCTCTATATTGGTACTTTATTATAAAATCAATTCGTGCTCTGTATTTTCTCGTTATTTTATCAAAAGTTTTAACAATTTTTTTTCCATGTGATATGTCACCCATATGATTATTTGCTACTTCAAGAATTACAATTGGTTTCATATCAAGACTATATATATTAGAAACTATTTTTTGCTATAATAATAATGTAAGTTATCAAAAAAAATGGTATTTTTAAAAAAAATCATAAAAAAATTCCTAAATTTGTTTGGATGGGAGTTGGTGAAAAAAAGAAGGCCTTCAAGGTCAAATCCATATGGTAAAATTGACCTAAAAACTTTAAATTGCATAAATGAAGCTTCAGGTATCCTTCATTTAGGAGCTCATAGGGGGACAGAGGCAGAGGTTTACAATTGGTTTGGTAAAAGTGTAGTTTGGGTTGAAGCTTATCCAGAGATATATGAAGATTTAAAAAATAATCTAATGTTTTATTCAAATCAAACTCCATTGCTTGGGTTAATTTCAGATGTAAATGATGAAGAAATAGATTTTAATATATCGAATCATGATGCTGCTTGCTCGTCTATGTATAATTTTACTGATGAAATTAAAAAAAGTAGTTTGTGGTCTAATAGAAATTTTAAGATGGTCAAAACAATAAAATTAAAAACTATTACCTTGGACAAACTATTGTCAAATAATAATATAAATCCCAAAAATTTCAATCATTGGATTATTGATTTGCAAGGGGCTGAATTAAAAGCATTAAAAGGTTCAAGCGAGTCTATTAAATATTGCAAGTCTATTTACGTAGAGGTCAGTGAAAAGGAATTTTACAAAGATGGTGCAAAGTGGGACGAAATAAATCATTGGTTGAATAAAAAAAATTTTTTTTCCGAAAAGTCACCTAGCTCAGATCATGAAGATGTTCTTTTTGTAAAAAGATAAATTTAAGATAAAAGTTTCTTGATTTTATTATTATGAATTATAGAAATTGAATTGTCTCCAGACTCGTAAAATTTATTTATAGATTGAATTATATTATTATGTTTTTTTAAATTAAAATTTTTTAACCAAAAATCATAAATTTTTTCAGTAAATTGGTTGTCATAACCTCCAACATAATTTAACATTTTTTCTAGATTATCTACTATCCACCTTTTGTCATAAAATATATGCCTCATAAAATAATATTCATAAATATCGTTTAGTTTTATTTTTTTTTTGAATTTTTTATATTTATAGAGATGATTTAAAATATATTTATAATGTTTTATATCTCTTGGGTTAATATTAAAATTATAATTAATATGCGGATTATTATTTGTAGCATTAATAACAGGAATTTTAAAATGCGCATACTCAAGTCCAACAGAGCCATGTGAAGTTAACACAAAATCTATACCTTCGGATATTATTTGATTATGAGAGTAATTATTTGGAAGCATTTTAATTTTATTAAATTTTTTAACAAATAATTTAAGAACTCTGTTTGTATGAGGTTGATATATTTTAAATTTACCAGGATGATTAGGTCTATTTTTTAAATACCAATCATAATTAGTTTTTTCCGAAATCCTTCCTAAATATGTGAGCCATTCATAAAAATCCACAAAAAAATTTTTTCCCCAAACATGTGCTGCATCAAAAAAATCGTGCGGCGCTATTAAAATTTTAATTCTTTTTGAATTTTTAATTAATTTCTTACCAAATTTTTTATTTGTAAATGACGAGTTTTGACTTGTAATTAAGTCTGTTTTAGCACCTCCAATGCCTGAAAATCTAAGCAGGAGCTTTTTTTTTGAAATGTTCTTTGCTTTTTCTCTCAAGTTTGGTCTTATTTTTTTAAATATATTTTTATAATTTGTGAAGTTTCCATGCATGAATTGCATTTTTTTATCCAGTCTATACAGAAATCTATTACTTGTTACAAAGGTTGGTATATTTTTTTTTACTGCCAATCTTAGTATCAGTCCAAATGAATATGGCGTATGTACGCCAATCACAGATTTAACTTTATTTTCATTCAAATATTTCTTCCAATACAAATATAAATTGTAAAAATCATCAATAAGCTCGTAAATTTTTTTATCATTTAAATCTACCGTAGGTTTGTTAAATTTTTTTAAATATGTATCATATATTAAATCTCCTACCAAAATATTATCAAAACATATATTTAAAATATCAGGTTTAGTATTTATTCTTTTATATTTAAAATAAATATAGTTTTTTATTTGTGGTTTAATTATTTGCTTACATCCAAAAGATTTATAAATTCCAAAATTATTAAGTGATAAAAAATTTGATATAAACCATTTTATTTTTTTTTTTATGGTAAGTTTTAATGAGGAAACAATTAAATAATAGTTATAATATCCAACAATGTTTGCTTTAAACTTTTTTGATAAAAAGTTAGAAAGATAAGATATTGGAATATGTGACGACTTAAAATCATTAAATTCAACTAAAATAGTTGAATTAGATCTAAAACGATTGGAAAAAAAAGACTGGTTATGTTTTTTAAATTTATTAAAAATTTTAATTTTTTCCAAAAACATTTAAATTTTATTTTTTAGCTATTGCAATTATGGATCTTGAATGTCCTTTTAAAAATTCTGGAATTAGCCTCCTAATGAAATTATTAGAGTAATATTTTTTTTTTTTAAAATCATATCTATTAAACGGAAGTAAAAAATACGCTTTTTCGAACCTTAAATAACCTTTATAATACCACATCGGTTTAGATCTAAGTCCTGGTAAAATTTTTACACTATTAAAATTATTTATTTCTAATGCCTGTTTTAAAGAATTTGGAGTGTAAGGTTTTTTATGGATTGGATTATTATAGAAATTTTTGTAATCTTTGTGCCAATTTGGAGTAATAGTATAAAAAAAGCCATTAGGTCTTAAAATTCTGTAACTTTCAGACATTAAGTTTTTATAATCTTTAAGAGCCTCAATTAATCCGATATTTATTACTATATCTACACTGCGGTCTTCAACGGGTAATTTATCTTTTTCTATATCCAAATCTTCAACATCATAGCCTAAATATTTAAATTTTTTCTTTTCAAAGCACTTTTTTAAGTATCCATCTCCACAACCTATGTCTACTACAACATTTGTACTATCATTAAAATCTTTTTGGTAAAAGTGCTTAAGAAGATTAAACAATGTATTCACCTCTCTTTCGGCAAGCTCGTCTGAGATATCTTTGGTTCTCATTTTTTTTCTACTTTCAACTAATTTTTTGAAGTAATTACTATCTGGCATTTAAATTTGATATTAAATAAGGTAATGTAAATATTATTTAATATTTTTAATATATAATAAAAAATAAGTCAAAATGAAGGCTATTTGTATCATACCCGCTAAAAAAGTAAGTAAAAGAATACCAAAAAAAAATATTAGAAAGTTTATGGGTAGGCCAATGATTGCAAATGTAATTTTAAATGTTTTAAAAAGTAAATGTTTTGACCAAATTTTTGTATCCACAAACTCAGTTGAGATCAAAAAAATTTCTGAAAAATATGGCGCTAAGGTACCATTTATGAGGTCAAACAAATTAAGCGATAGTCGAACAGGCACAATTGACGTATTAATAGACAGTATTATTAAGTTAAAAAAAATCTATAATTTTGAGATAGTATGTTGTGTATATCCAACTTCAATTTTTGCTACACCTAAGATAATTAAAAAAGCGATGAGTATAATAAAAACTAAAAGTACAAAATTTGTATTTTCTGCCAAAAAATACGAGCATCCTGTACAAAGAGCATTTATTATAAAAAAAAATAAAATTAAGGCATTAAATCAAAAAAATTTTTTTAAGAGAACCCAAGATTTCAAAGATCAATATTTTGATGCTGGTCAATTTTATATTGCAAATTTTAGAAATTTTTTATTAAAAAAGAACCAGTTCGATCTACCTTCAAAAGCAATAATTTTTAATAGATTTTCCTCAGTAGACATTGATAATTTTGATGATTTAAAAGATGCAGAGAAAATTGTTAATCTAAAACTAAACTTGTAATAATGAAAAAAAAAAAATTTTTTAAAAATTTAAGAAAGCCTTTCTTAATAGCAGAAATATCGGCGAATCATAATGGATCCTTAGAAAAGGCAAAAAAAATAATTAAAACAGCAAAACAGAATGGAGCTGACGCAGTAAAATTACAAACGTATGAACCACATTCAATGACAATTGATTCAAAAAGAAATGAATTTAAAATAAAGAAAGGTCTTTGGAAAAATTATACACTTTGGAAATTATTTGAAAGAGCGCAAACTCCATTTTCATGGCACGAAGAGCTTTTTTCTTTTGCAAGAAAAAATAAAATAATGTGCTTTAGTTCTGCATTTGATCAAAGTTCAATTGATGTTTTAGAAAAACTAAAATGCCCATTTTATAAAATTGCCTCGTTTGAAATAACAGACTTTTCTTTAATTAAAAAAATTAGCAAAACAGGGAAACCTCTACTTATTTCGACTGGTTTGTCAACATTAAGAGAAATTGACGACACGATGAAGTTTGCAAAAAAGTGTGGTATAAAAGAAATTGCACTTTTATATTGTGTCAGCAGCTATCCTGCAAAAGATGAGGATTTTAATCTTAAAAATATTTTAATTTTAAAAAAAAAATATAAATGTGAGATTGGATTTTCAGATCATTCTAATAATATTGAAATTGCTAAGATAGCACTTTCATTAGGTGCAACAATATTTGAAAAACATGTCGCTCTAGATGGACAAAAAAAAGGTTTTGACCTAAAATTTTCTCTTAAGGGTAGGGAAATTAGAAATTTCAAAAAACAACTAGAAACAACAACAAAACTGATAGGAGAAGAGAAGTTTCTTAGAAAAAAAAATGAGATGGAAAATTTAAGATTTAGAAGATCAATTTATTCAATTAAAAATATAAAGAAAGGCGATATTTTTAGCGAACAAAACATTAAGTGCATAAGACCATCTAATGGGCTTGATCCAAAGTTTTTTTTTAAAATTTTAAATAAAAAAGCAAAGATAAACATTAAAAAAGGAACTCCTTTAAAGAGGGAATATTATTAAAATTTATATAAATTTAACCAAAATATAACGTCAGGATCATAATTATTGGGTTTTCTCTCAAATAAACAATGATTTTGAACCTCATTCCAAGATACTAATTTATTTACGATACCTATTAATAATTTGTAATATAAGTGGATTCTTAATTTAATTATTTTTTTTTTCTTAGAAAATTTTATCTCGTGGTTTAAGGGCGCTTTTTTTACCTCAAGTTTATTCATTTGAACCGGTTGTTTGTCCCAAACACAAAACTCAATGTTGGTTTTGGTCTTATCGTACAATTTCTTTTTAAAATCAGGCAAACTACTTTCAAGATTTTGTAGTATTTTTTTTATTTTTTTTGCAGAAAATTTAGTTTTGATTCTGTTGTATCCAATATTTTTTTGATCAAAATTTATTTTGCTTTTAAAATGGTCTGCATAAAAATTGTTTTCTAATTTCATTTTATTTTTTGTTACACTAAAATAAAATTTATCAGTATTAATTATTTCAAAATTAGCTGATCTATTTTTGTTAAAAAGCTTATTTACAGTTTTAAATTCAGGTACAGCAAGGTATTCATTGAGTTTGGAAAATACATTGTCTAATTTATATGATCCACCTGCTGGGATAATTTTTTTGCAATTTAAAATGTTTCCTATATTTACGAATTTTGTTATTCTAGAATTAATAATATTTATTTTCTCTTTCTTTCTATTTAAGTTAACAAAAGATTGAGGAAATTCTGAAGCAGCACAATATGGTATAAAAGCTAAATCAAATTTTATATTAATAATTTTTTTTAACCTTTTTAAAACGTGTTTTATGTCTGAAGTACTATAAGGATTGTCTACCTGATTATATATACTTACGTTGTCATCAATAAAAACACAAGATGTATCTAAATCATATTTTATATATTGGCTTGGAGTATTTGAACTTGACTCTTGAGGTAGAATTATAAATTTTGTTTTTTTATTTAATTGCAATATTTCAAACTCATTAATATCAATGATCTCTTTTGAATTAAAACCACATGCAATTAATTGATTTCTAAGTCTATTGTCTTTGAACTTTTTTATTATAAACTTAAATGAGGTTTTTTGAGTCTTTTTTAATTTTTTTAAAAACTTTTCGTCAAAATGGTCAGTATGCAGATGTGAAATATATATATAATCTACTTTTTTTTCTTTTAAACTTTTAAGAATGAAATTATTTCCATTTTTCGACCCAGCCCATGATCCCTCATTAGCAGTATTTATCCATGGATCCATAAATACCCTTAAGTTATTACTTTGAATATCTATGAAAGAATTTCTGTAATGTTTAACTTTTGTTGTCATTAAATTTGCTTATAGTCAATTTCATTGATTTTAAAGTTTTTAAAGTTCCGTCTATAAGATATTTTCTTTTATTTGAATATGCTACAATATATCCAAATAGTTTTGTTCCATCAGTAAATTTTTCAATTTTTTTGGACTTTTTTGTTAAAAATTTAATTTCTGAGGTTGGTATTATTTTTTTTATTGAGTATTTTACCAAGTATCCTGAAATCTTGCTTTCAAAAACTCTTGAAATAACATTTATTTTTTTCGACTTTCTAATTTTTTTAATTGGAATGTTATTATAGAGTTTAATTGTATTTATGTCCCAATCGATACCAGTATAAATTTTCAACATTTCAGGCAAACATGTTGCACCAAGTCTTGGGCTCACTTCCAATATGAATAACTCTTTTTTTTTAGTATAAATACAATCAACATTGCAAGGTCCATTTTTTACTCCAAGTATATTTACTGCTTTCTTAATTTTATTTTCTATTTCCAAAATCTTTTTTTTGGAGAAAATCTTAAATGGCATAATGTGGCCAGATGGTATTTTTGGGTTTATTTTAGACATAATATCCTCATGCAAAACAACAATACTACAACTACCATTTACTGAAAATGTTTGGGCACCAAATTCTACACCTTCAATTTTTTCTTCTATAATTAATTTTTTTTGTTTTGAAAAACTTAAGCTTTTTTTAAATAGTTTAGGACGAACAGATTTTTTGTTAAGGTCAAAAATTCCTCGACTACCTGAGGAGTCTACAGGTTTTAATAAAAAGTTTTTATCATTTAATAATTTTTTATTAAAAGGTTTTTTATATAAGAAAAATAATGGCTGAAAAAAACCATTATCTTTAAGAATTTTTCTCATTGAAAATTTATTTGTTAATATGTTTGCATTTGAAAAATCTATTCCTGGTAAATTTAATAAATTATTTATTTTCCCTATTGATTTTATTCCGACATCTGACTGGGAAATATATAAAAAATTAATCTTATTCCTTTTTATGAAGCTAATTGTTTTGGACAAATTATTAAAATCTATATTTATAAAATTAGCATTATTTGAGGAATAGCAATTTTTGCTTTTATCCAATAGGTAACACGTTGCACCTAGTTTTTCACAATTCTTCGCTATTTTTTCGTGAACAAAGGTTCCACCAAAAAAGGCTATTTTTAAATTTTTCATTAGCTTAATAATTAATTCTAAATATTTTTACGTACTCGTTTAAATTAGTAAGTAACCAATAAAATTTAGCATTTGAATAAATATTTTTTTTTTTACTTAAATTTACACTTAATTTGTCAAGATTCTCTTTATTAAATAAATTTATAAGAACTTCATTATTTAAATCTTTTTTAAAATTTTTCTTTAATTTAATCCAATTGTTGTAAGGAACAATATATCCAACCTTTTTTCGTTCAATGAATTTTTTGGTATATCCTAGATCAGATAAAATTTTTTTTAAAACTATTTTTTGTTTATTATTTTTCTTTATGTTTTTATTTATGTTGAGACTAAAATTGAATAAGTTTTTATCTAAGTATGGAACCCTAGCCTCAATAGAACTTGACATCATCATTTTATCAGATCTTAAAAGTAATGATTGTAAATGAGTCTGAGTTTCGAAAAGTTGAAATTTAGTTAAATTATCTTCTACATTTATCCTGTTTAATATTTTATTCCTCTCAAAATGAGGATCTCCATAAGTATTAGAGGAGAACAATTTATATAATCTTATATCATCATTTGTTCTTAAGAAAGCACCGTTTCTTATAAGTTTATCCGCTGAAGAATTTTCATTTATATTTTTATATCTTTCATAACCATAAAATATTTCATCTGCACCTTCACCGGATAAAATAACTGAAATATTTTTCTTAGCTGCTTTTGCAATTTGATATATAGCTAATGAATGTGGATGATTTAAAGGTTCATCTAAAAAATAAATTGACTTTCTAAAATTTTTAAAAAAAAATTTTTTATTTAATTCTACAGTTTTAAAATTAATATTTAATCTTTTTGCCACTAAGTTTGCATACTCAAATTCATCTTTTATAAATTTTTTAAATGTACTGAAATATAAGTTTCTTATTTTTTGTTTTTTACATGCAATATGTGTAATTAAAGTTGAATCGATACCACCACTTAATTGAATTCCTAAATTTGCATCACTTTGCAGTTGTAGTGAAAGACTTTGATTTAATAAAGTTTTTGTATTTTCTACAGTATCAAAAAGCGACAAATTACTTGTTGTTTCTTTGAATTTATAAAATTTTTTTTTATTTAATTCTATTTTTTTTTTACCAATATGAAAAATATATACATTTCCAGGTGAAAACTTATGAATATTTTTAATTAATGTTTCAGAGCCCGAATTGTATTTATAAAACAAATACTCGTTTAATAATCCTCTGTTAAGTTTAGGAATATTTGACATTTGGTTTACTATAGCTTTGAGCTCTGAGGCAAAAATTAATCTATTTTCACTGTGATTATAATAAAGTGGCTTCACTCCAATAAAATCTCTTGCAAGATATAATAGATTTTTTTTTTTGTCGAATAATGAAACAGCAAAAATTCCATTAATCATTTCGAAAAATTTTATTCCATATTCGATAAAGCCTGTTAGAAAAACTTCTGTGTCACCAGATGTATAAAATTTATAACCTTTTAAAATTAGTTTTTTTTTAATTTCCAAATAATTATACAATTCACCATTATATGAAATTATGTACCTCTTATCTTTTGAGGTCATTGGCTGGTTACTTAAGTTGGATAAATCTATTATTTTGAGTCTAGTGTGGTAAAAACAAATTTTTTTATTTATTTTTAATATTGAAGAATTGTGTGGTCCTCTATGACAAAGATTATTTAAGAAAGAATTATTTTTTTTTGCTCCTAAAGATATATCAATCTCTCCAGCAATCCCACACATCTATTTAATTGAATTAAACAAATTTGAAATTTTTTTGTCTTTTTGGTTAATTTGCTTCATAAGCTTGATCGTTTCATTAGGCGCATGTTTTAAAGATAGTCTAAGAACATCCATCCAATTGATATTATTTTTAGATCTAACTTTTTCTATTTTATTAATTATATTTAAATATTTCTTTATTTTTTTTACTTGGTTTTTATTCATCGAGTATAATATATTTGGACTATCCTGATAACATAAATAGTTTTCTTTTTATAGTTAAAAAAATTATTATTAATTTGAAATAAAAAAATCTTAGAGGTTGATTTTTAAAATCAATTTTTTTTTTAAATAACTCTAATATTTTATTTTTGTCTTTTTCAAACTTAATATATCCCTTTTTTGCGTGATTTAGACGATATTCTCTATAATTTATCACATTGTTTATATCAATTTTTTTATTTATGTTATTATCAAATAACATTCCTATCTTTGAATTAACAATATAATCTTTCATCGTAAAATCATTATTACCAATTAAATATTTACCCATTGATAAAGCCTCTATTTGTGCCATTCCTATTCCTTCTTTATTTCTCGGGCAAACAAATATGTCTGATTTATTTACAAGATTTATAAAATCTGATTGTTTTTTTGTGAAATTTGACTTTATATAATTAATCTTTGGATTGACTGATATTTTAGGTTTTTTAATTTTCCATTCGGTATCAAAATAAATAATTTTATCTATGTTATTTAAATTTACACAATTTATCCAATCATCTAAATTTACATTACCTCTATTCCAAAAAAAAATAGAAATTTTTTTTTTTATATTTTTTTTTAATTTATTTGGTTTTTTAAAATATTTTAATTTGAGATAATTTATTTTTTTCCCCTGTACAAAACCTGTAATACTTCTAGAAAAACATAAAATTTTAACATTATAATACTCAACCATTTTCCACATAATAGGAGAAAAACCGATAGGATAGTGTGGACTATCATACATTGGTGCCCACATAAGATTTTTGTTTTTTAAACGGTTTAATATTTCAACTTTTGGAAATATTTGAAAAAAAAAAATGTTTTCGAAAGACGCTATTTTGTCTGAGAAATTTAAAGATTTATCTACCCATATATTTGTAATCGTATATTCCTTTTTAAATATTTCTCTTAGAAAATCTCCACTTTTACTTTTAATATGAAAAATATGGTCAACAAACGCTAATGCTTTTTTATTCATTCAAACTATTATTAAATTTTTTTAAAATCACTTAAATTTGATTTCGTCCAATCATATAAAGATTTTATGCCATAAAATTTATTCACCTTAGGTTTCCAATTGAAATTTTTTTTCAATAAAAGATTATTTGAAATAAATATTTTTTGATCTCCTTTCCTTTCTTTCCTAAATTGAAATTTCATTTTGTTCTTACTAATCACATTCAAAGTTTTACATAACTCCAATATACTCAAGGAATTTTTAGGACCACCTCCACAATTAAAAATTCTTTTATTGATTTTTTTTTTATTTATATAAATTTTGTAAAATAAGTTTACTAAGTCATCAATGTGTAATACATCCCTAACTTGTTTTCCATCTCCGAATATTGAAATTTTTTTATTTAATATAGAACATATAAGAAACCAAGACACCCATCCTTGGTCTTCCAAACCATATTGAAATGGGCCATATATGCAGCTTTGTCTGATTACATAAGTATCAAGATTAAATATTCTATTATAGTCTGAGACATACTGGTCTGCAGCTCCTTTTGAACAACCGTATGGAGAGTGGAAATCTAAATTATAATTTTCGTCGATACCTTTTTTGATTTTAATAAATTCATACCTTGTTTTTTTAGCTTTTAATTTAAGGTAGTTCAGATTTCCATAAACTTTATTTGTAGACAAGTGTATAAATTTACACTTTAAATTATTTTTTCTAATTACTTCAAGCAAATTAAACGTTCCAACAACATTACTTTCGAAATCTAGTCTTGGGTTTTTAATGGATGTTGTAACAGCTACCTGGCCTGCACAATTTATTATCAGATTTGGCTTAAATTTAATAATGCTACGTTCAACTTTTAGATAATTTTTTATATCAACAACTTCTGTAATAATGTTTTTTGTATTTTTTAAATTACTAAAATTGATTCTTGATGTTTTTCTTGATAAATTATCCAAACATTTTACTTTAAAATTTTTTTTTTGAAAAAATTTACAGCAGTTGTAACCAATAAAGCCTGCACCACCAGTAATAAGTATTTTTTTCATTAAATGATTAATACTTTATATGAATATCTAAAAAAACTAAATTTTTTTCAGTGCATAAATCAAGCCGATTGAGCTATTAGTACTGGTCAGCTGCACGCATTACTGCGCTTCCACATCCAGCCTATCAACGTGGTGGT
>MDSW01136305.1_pt1 | contig 28681 bp, 23 predicted proteins | sample 811171 | NCBI WGS metagenome assembly MDSW01 (sample SAMN05326641, study PRJNA326480) | marine metagenome | isolation source: seawater | place: Atlantic Ocean: North West | collected 2012 | reverse complement strand
TCAATCCCAGATGCATTTGTTATGATGCAGTTCTTTCCTATACGAGCATTCTTGTCAATGATGGCATTGGTGATGGTGCACCCTTCACCTATTCCAACAGGTACCCCGCCCGAAGCAATAACCTTCGCTTTCTGGTCCTCAGATTCGTAAAAGTCGGCCCCGATTATCATAGCCCGCTCTATCTTGCACCCCTTTCCAACTTGTGAACGGAGACCTACGATCGCGTTCTCCACACAGCAGTCAGCAAGAGAGCAACCATGAGATATGATCGCATCTTTTACATGGCACTTCTCGATTTTTGCAGGTGGTAGGAAGCGAGGAGAAGTGTAGATAGGGGCCCTCGCATCATAAAATTCAAACTGGGGAGGATGTTTAGCAAGGGCGAGGTTAGCTTCAAAAAAACTCTTGATCGTGCCAATATCTTCCCAGTAGTCCTTGAAGAGATAAGCTTGCACGTGATACCCGTCAGCTGCTGCTTTCGGAATTATCTCCCCGCCAAAGTCATTATCCTTCGGATACTCTGAGTTGAGAAAGGAAATCAGTGCGGACTTTTTGAAAACATATATTCCCATCGACGCGATGTAAGGAGATGCCTGTGATTCTTCAGGACTTAATCCAAGGACAGTCGTGTCAACTTGCATAGCCAACAGATCATTTCCTTCCGGCTTTTCTGCAAATTCTGTTATGCGACCAGTTTTATCAATCTTCATGAGTCCAAAGTCAGAAGCACGCTCGCCATCCATTGGCAGGCAGCCAATGGTAATATCTGCATTCACTTCCCGGTGACGATCAACGAAAGCCATGTAATCCTGTAGAAAAAAAAAAGATTTTCTCTGCAGAAGGAACTTGTACAGAAGGAACTACTACTCACCATCCGGTAAAGGTGGTCACCAGACAAAATAACAACATCTTGAACATCTTTGTTCTTTACGTCCTCAAACAGCCACGAGTATTGACGGACCGCGTCGGCGGTGCCTTGAAACCATTCTTTTCCACCTAAACCCGGGGTCTGTGTTGCTGCAAGAACCTCAACAAAGCCACTGCCCCCATACATGATGCCGTTTCCAAAGTTGTAGGTCCGAGCAAGGTGACGGTTCAGCGACACGGAATTGAATTGTGTAAGAATGTACATTTTTGAGATTCCCGAGTTCAAACAATTAGACATGGGGACGTCGATAAGGCGATATGCCCCGCCGATCGGCACTGCCGGTTTTGCTCGCGACTTTGTAAGTGGGTACAAGCGCGTTCCTGCTCCACCCCCAAGAATTACTGCTGCCACTGACTTGGAATTGGAAATGACAGTCGAGGTCTGATTTTCGTCGGTCTGAAGAGCTGCAGCGCGCGGGACCGATTTTCGTGCAGTACGAAGCAGAAGACTGTAAAAAAAGGAAAATGAACTGGAAGTTCTTCACGGCATACTGAGAAGAAATTATACTCACCGTCTTGGGTCAAGTCTGGACCCCCTGAAGGAATATCTGCTTCCAAGAAGGCCAGAAGGCGCGGAGCATCTGATGCGGAATCGAAGGTTCATACTCGGTTAGAAATTGCACGAAACCTGGATGCCCAGCACACAATAAAACAAAAGGAAGCGCGTCTGTCTCGGAGAGGAAGATAACGAGCAACGAAAATCTCGAGGTGTCTGGTTTGAAAGCACAAGCAAGATAGATAGGACTTTGGTCGCACCGCACGAGCCGCGCATCTGCATTAACAATCATGCTGCAAACTGCAATCTGATGTCCTCAGCAAATGCGAGAAACCCTTTTTAGATGAGAAGACGTCGAAAACGGGCTCCCGTACTGTCGTGAGGGGCTGTCGACCGAGCGACTGCACAAAGTATTGAAGTAGCCCTAGGTGTACAGCTGTACAGTACACGTACAGTACGTGTACACGCACGTGTACTGTACACGTACGTGTACGGAAGCACTTTCGCACGGAAATATCAGTGAAATATCTATTTCCGGAAATACACTACAGTACAAGTGTACACGCGTGTACAGTACACAACGTTGTAGCCCTACATGCTCCTACGAAAGTACATGTACAGTTGTATACGTAGAACCTTTATTTGCCAAGCAAGGTACCTTCATATTCTAGCTAGATACTCTACCTTCATATTTCTAGATAATGTTGTACACGTACAGTATGCGCCCTCGAAGATAAAGTACGAAAGTACACGACTACACGTGCACTTCGGAATTATACTGTGGGGCATATCTTACAGTACGTGACATCGATAGAATACGAAGGTACGGTAGTACCTTGCTGCCTTCGTACGGACGTACTTCCGGAACGCTATTTAAAAAGATAAAAGAAGAACGTACGTGTACACGTACATACATGCACAATTGCACATGTACTGTACGTGTATGTAGCCCTCTAGCTAGCTAGCTAGCTACCTTCGAAGGTAGGTAGCTAGCTAGCTACCTTCAAGCTAGCTAGCAGCTAGTAGTCAAAAGTTACGCGACCGTACAACGTTGTCCGGAAGTACCGTTGTACACGTACACGAACTGCAGATGTACGTACAGTACTTCCGGAAGTACTTCCGTACGTCTTTTGAATTCTACAACGTAGTACGGAAGTACCACCTTCGTACAGACTGTCACGCTGGACTGATCGAATACAGTGTGTCTAGCTGTCTACTGTCCAGCTAGGGCCTACAACGTTAGATGTACTAGCTAGGTATTGTTTGCTTTGACGCGCCGGCCGCAGCCGCTCTGACTCTCCTCCCGCGGCGCATCGGATTAATGGATGACCGTGTATTTTAAAAAACATAGGAGTCTCTGAATGTTTGCTAGCTAGTACGTCATCCTTTTGATATCCTTTCCAAAAGGTTATCCTTTTGCTGTCATAGCCACTCGTACGTGTACAGCTGTACGTGTACAGCTGTACATGTAGTTATTCAATACGAAGGTATCATTATTTACTGTAGGCCCTGCGTACGTGTACAGTACGTGTACAGTAGTTGTCGACGTGCTTCCGAAAATAGGGCTACGAGAGTGCTACTGTATCTAGCTAGCTAGCTACTAGCTAGCTAGCTAGGGCAGTGCTAGGGCTACCAATAAGTACAGTACGTGTACACGTACACGTAGCTAGCTAGCTAGCTCTAAATGTACTTCCGGAAATAGAATACTGTACCTAGCTCTAGCTAGTAGACTAGTAGCTAGCTACCAACTACCTTCGAAGGTACAACGTTGTACTAGCTAGGTAGCTACCTAGTACGAAAGTACCTAGTAGCTAGTAGCTACCTACCTTCGAAGGTACTTTCGTACTTTCGTACTTTCGTAGCTAGCTACTAACCTAAACGCTAAAACGCGCGTAAGTACCTAGCTACCTTCGTAGCTACCTACAGTACAGTTCCTACAGTACGTTGTACGGAAGTACTTCCGGAAGTACTTTCGTACGAAAGTACATTTGTACTTCCGAAATAAATAGACTAGTTGTACAGCTGTACACGTACACACAGTAGCCCTACGTGTACAGTACACTATTTTTATTCTTGAAGATTGCGAAACGTTATCTATTCTGTATGTGCACTACACTACAGTATTTGTACATGTACGTGTACGTGTACGTGTACAGCTGCACACGTACACGTACACGTACATGCACGTGCACGTGAACGACACTAAATCTGTACGTTGTACGAAAGTACTTGCGTGTACGTGTACACGTACAGCTGTACACGTATGATAAACGTTGTGCGAAAGTACGAAGGTACACATCTACACAACTACACATGCGTGCAGGACTCCGTACTGTAAATCTTCCGTACACGACGCGTACTGTACACGTACTTCCGGACGTACACGAACGTTGTACCGAAGGTACTTTCGGAAGTGCGAAAGTACGAAACTACTCTACACGTACAGTACGTGTGCTTATTAGACTAGACTTCGTGTACCTGTCGACGCACATGTACAGCTTTACAATATCTACATAGTACGAAGGTACATACTGTAGCTACATACTGTACAACGTAGTTTTTTATTGCTACTTTCGGAATTACTTCCGGAAGTAGTTGTACTTCCGTATGTACAACGGTACAACGTTGTACTTCCAAAGGTACCTTCGTACAATGTTAATAAATACCTTCGGTAGGTAAGTGTACTGTACAACGTTAGAGCTATACATGTACAGTTGTACACGTGCACCTACTTCCAGTACGTGTACCTTCGACGGTACGGAAGTACTTCCGGAAGTACTTCCGTAGAGTATGCGTACAAAATTCCTAATGTACTGTACTCGTACTGTACGGAAGTACGGAAGTACGAAAGTACAACGTTGTAATTCCTGAAGTACTTCCGCCTTGTACAACTACAACGTACTGTACGTGTACACGTACGTGTACGTGTACAGTACCTCGACATAGCTGCAGTACGTGTACAGTACACTTCTACACTACGTGTACACCTGTACACCTACAGTACACGCAAAGTGCGCTACTGTTTTATACGCATACTGCAGTGTATCGCAGAGACAGAGAAATACCGAGGACGTCTTTCTCCCTAAGCAGACGTGGAAATACACCTGCTTCCTCAAAGCACGACATCCGGTAAGTCTACGCCTGGATCCTTTCCACGAAGAATGTACGGATTCGACCACGCGTATTCGCCAGTGTCGAAACTCGCGCCGCTTTCCAGGTAACAGCTTTCGTTTGACTTTTTTCTTGCCTAAATTAAATCACCAGGCTAGTTTTCGCGTATTTTGCACCGTCACCCCCTCGACACTTGCGCTCGTAGCACGCGAATCATATAGTGTTCTATGCGATCGCGAAATGGGTTCATATTTGTGTTTATCGCAGGTTATCTTCGAACGTTCGTTGCGCTCGTTTCTATCGGGCTTCCACCGGTAAGATCTCCCTTCGTTCGTCTCTTCCTCACGAGCCCTCCACGTCATCAGCACCGCCAGCCACACTATTGACGGCACTTGTGCTTCATACAAAAACCATCACGGCTATCACTCAGATACACTATTCGATTCCCGCAGCGCATCGACTTGGACCTGACCGGCGCAGTGCGAGAGGGCTACGCGCGCGCCAACCCTCGACGATAACTGCAGCTGCAGTTAGCTTCGATGACATTCCTCGATCTGGTCTAAATGGTAAGGCGCTGATGTTCCCTCCGAAGAAAGATTTTCCGACCCGCGCAGAGGTACTTTCATCCATACCTGAGGATTGCTTTAAGAAAGACACTGGAAAGTCCATGTTCTATGCTGCTATTTCTACTTTGATGACGTTTGGTTGTGGTGTGCTCGGGTACCTGTACATTCCTTTAAGCTTGAACTTTTGGCCAGTATGGCTGGCATACGCTGCTGTCACCGGCACCATTGCCACTGGCTGCTGGGTGGTCGCACACGAATGTGGGCACAATGCATTTTCTGACAATCGTTTCATTCAAGATCTTGTTGGTTACACACTTCATTCTCTTCTCCTGGTTCCGTATTTCAGCTGGCAACGATCTCACGCAGTTCACCACTCTCGAACAAACCATCTAACAGAGGGTGAAACACACGTGCCTTACATTAAGGGTGAGCGTAAGGGTACACTAAATCTGAATCTTCATGACAGCATAGGGGAGGGCCCATTCGCGTTTGTGCAGCTTTTTGCTCATCTCATTTTCGGTTGGCCAGCTTATCTCCTCACTGGGGCGACAGGTGGCTCTGCGCGAGGTATCACGAACCATTTCTTACCCATGATCAACTCTGGTCCCGTCGAGCTATTCCCGGGCAGCTGGAAGAATAAAGTTTGGTGGTCGGATGTAGGCGTTGCCGGTGTATGTGTGGTCCTTGCCTCGTTGCTCTCTCAAGTTGGTCTTTCAACTGTTGCTGCCCTTTACTTCGGTACTTCTTTTCTTCTTTCTTTGTTCCAATATTTTGCATTTTTCACTAGGATTCTTGTGATCCTGAAAATCGAATATCTATTTCCTATCACGAACAAACATTTTTTTCAGGTCCCTATATGTTTGTCAACGTCTGGCTCGTGCTCTACACGTGGCTACAGCATACCGACACAGATGTGCCCCATTTGGCTTCTAGTGAGTGGTCTTATATCAAGGGGGCATTTCTTACAATCGACCGTCCATATGGTGCTCTGTTTGACTTCTTGCATCATCGCATCGGTAGCACGCATGTGGCACACCATGTTGAATGTGCTATCCCTCACTATAACGCACTCAAAGCGACTGACTCGCTTAAGGCTCAATTTCCTAGTTTGTATCTCTACGACTCAACCCCCATAGCTTCTGCTCTTTGGCGTGTAGCATCTAAGTGCGTTGCAGTCGAACAGCGGGACACTGGAAGAGACATATTGTGGACATTTTCTGATAAGAAAAGCCCTCTTCATAGTACTGCTGCCTCAAACAGCATTGCATGAGCTTATCTTTGCGAAGTAGAAACATAGAATCACTTCATGTTGACAACTTTGACAACATATATAAATACTAGATAAAGGCGCAACATGGAAGTAGAGTTCTATAAAAGAAAACCTTCTAACGATTGACCTTCCTGCGCATCACCATACATCCTTCTGGTACCTTCCTGCCTCAGAGAGATGCGCTATGATGCCTTCTGCCTCGTATCCTGCGTATCCCCCTTCCCTTATCAAGATGCTGTGGAGTGCGCGGTTCACATCACGGGCCATGCCCTTCGCATTTCCACAAATGTAAATCGAACCAGCACAGCCTTGATCATCCTTCATGACACTATTTAGCTTGCTGCTAAACTCCATAAGTTTATCCTGCACATACACTTTTCGATTAGAGAACTCGCGACTAAAAGCTACGTGCAATTCACTGATGGTTTCATTGGCCAAAGCATCTTCCATCTCCTCCCGATAGATAAAGTCATGGTGCTCACTTCTGCAGCCAAAGAAAAGATATGCAGGTCCGAGGAGCTTGCCACATCTTCGTAAGGCAGCTCGCTCCTGCAGAAACCCCCTGAATGGAGCGAATCCCGTTCCTGGCCCAATCATCACAACTGGCGTGGATGCATTCCGTGGAAGCTTGAAGTTACTAGGGTGTACAAATAATGGAACGCGGTGTGAGTTTATTACTGCAGGGAGATTTCTTTCACCTTTTTCTGGCAGGTAACGCGCCAAAAAGCTCGAAGCAACGCCTTCATGCAGGCGCCCAGTGGGTCGTTCCTCTCTGACTACAGCGACCGAAGCAGATACAATACCAGGATTATCTAAAGGACTGCATGAGATCGAGTAGAATCGTGGTGCAAGTCGAGCACTGACAAACCCAAAAAATAAACCCAAAGGAGGAACAGCTGAAGGAAAGGCTTCAAGAACCTCTAGCAAGGAGCGTCCAGGATCGACAATGTACGCGTTGTACTCTTGCTTGCCAGCCGCTGATGCCAAATGGTACAGACGGGCCTTCTGAGCAGGATTACTAGAAACGGAGGCAAGTGCTGCAAGGGCAGTCTTGCGTGGGGGAGACAGCAGATCTGCATACTTTGTGAGTGCAGCCTTCAGAGTGCAAGGGGTAGGAAACGGAGTCGAAAGGGAAGCAGGAGCTCCTGATGGAATCGTTAGTGTGAACACGTAGTCAAGTTGATAGTTTAGACAGGAAGCACCTCTTTGCACTACAGGTAAAGAATTTTCCGCAAAGACGCCAAGATGATCGCCATGCTGATAGCATATACCAGTTCCACAAATGTTAAAATCAACATGAACGCAACTACGGTCAGACGCATTCGAATGGAGTTCGAAGGCACGACAGACTTGGGCGGAGTATGGAGCAGTAGAAGAAGTTCTACCCTCAGCTGGATTCTGTGTCAGTGAGGCTTCTAAGTTTTGATGAACAGCTTCTGCATCATCCATCGAGGCAGAGATAACAACATATGAAGTCAAATCGTTTCCGCAGCTATTTGCAGCGCTGATACAATACCTGCCTTCTATTTCGGCCCATAAACACTCCTTCCAGCTCTGAAAGTCGTCCTCGAGAGAACCATCATCGTCACCCAAGTAAATATCCACGAGGCGTGTGGCACCTAATTGCTCAAGAGATTTGTCTAGTAGTTTCGCAGCAGCATTAAAATGTTCATATGAGCTATTTCCAAGCCCAAACACGGAAAATGTCAGCTTTTGAAGATGCTTAGACATCTTTCCCGATCCGGCCAGGTCCCGGAGTTGGTGGACGAATTCCGTCGAAGTGTCAGTCGGCTCTCCATCTCCATAAGTGGACTGAAGAAAGATAGCAAGTGGCTCTTCCTTCGCACAAAATGACTCGTCAGCCAGGTCCGGCGTAACGTTCTCCAAATCAGCCGTGCGCACACAGACAGCTGTTCCGTATCGTTGGTTTAACTCGGCCTCAACTTCACGCGCAAACCTTTCCGATGTGCCTGTTTGCGTGCCGAAAAACACGGCTATCCGGAGCTTCACGTCGTCCTCCTCTACATTCACGTCGTGGGGCTGCGGGGCCAGCGCCTGGGAAACCTTGGTCCGAACCAATTTAGTCGCATTGCTCGTGACCAATGCGAATATCGATGCAAAGAAAAAAACAACTGAAACAAACGCAAACAGCTCCGGCGTCATCAATACACTCCCAGCGAGTATGTAAAGCAGAATGGCTTGTACTTGTACTTAAAGCAAAGGCCAAACTTCGGAGGAAAGTATTTCCGGAAGTACAACGTACAGGGACACGAACAATGAACGTGACTACGTGTACGATACACGACTACAACGTACTTTGTACAACGTTACGCGTATCTATCTATACACGTACACGTATCCCTACGAAAGTCCTACGAACAGTACACAACTATCATACACATACAGTAGTAGTGAAGTACTTTCGTACTTTCGTACTTTCGAGAGTACTTTCGTACTTTCGTACTTTCGTACTTCCGGAAATAAAAACATAAAATACATCCGGAAATAGATATTTCAACGCGGTACGAAAGTACTTCCGTACGTGTACAGCCTGTACACGTACACGTACACGTGTACAGTACGTGAGAGGATTGTTCGTAGTGTGGTCTGCTCGCATTTAGATCAAATGTTTTGCCCGGATGGGTTAGAGCAAAGTCTTTTTATGATCAGATACACACTTAGCCCTACACACAGTACGTGTACAGTACGTGTACTTCCGTACGAAAGTACTTTCGAAAATAGAATACTTTCGTAAAGTACGAAAGTACTTTCTAAAAGTACTTTCGTACGAAAGTACTTTCGTACGAAAATACTGTACTTCCTTAGCCCTACACACACAATAGTCTAATATCATAAATACGAGTACACGTGCGGCTTTTGTCACAAAGAAAGCTGTTCTCGCCGAAAGCTTTTGCGCCGCGTGCTTTATTCGCATCGTGCATCGGCATGGATGCTGGACTGACCATACTCAGAGTCGGAGGTATAGACTGTGCAACAGTGAAAGACGAGTATTTCAATTCCATTCGGCGGTTTTGTAACGTCTCGGACTGTTTTCTCGCTGGTAACTTTGATTTCGAGAATCTATCGAGCGGAGGAGGAAAGGGTGGCGACCTTCTCTCGCGTACTTTAGATGGAAAATACATCGTGAAACAACTTAACGGCTGCGACTCGAAATCGCTGCTAGAGAAAGAATTTCTGAAATCGTATGTTGATCTCGTTTCCAGTGTGAGTGAAAGTTTTCTTCAGTCAAATGTTGTGTACAGCTTCAGATCTTTTTTTTAGTTAACTGAACTTGTACACTTTGACAGGGTTCTTCCTTTATTTGCAAAATTGTCGCGGTGTTTCTTCATCCTAAGCTCGGGAACTTTCTGGCTATGATTAATTGCTTGCCAACGCACGTTGAATCGTGGAGTGGAATTTTCGACGTGAAAGGCACAGCTGACGACAAAGTGCTGGTCGAGGATGGAACACGTGTTCCTGAAGTTCACAAGAGGTGCTGGAATTTGAAGTGGATGCTTTCTGAAGCCATCGGATGCGAAAAATGTGTTCCCACTCAGAGGAGAAGATACATCGCAGGGAAAAAGACGGCGTACCGAATCCCTTTATATGTCACTAAAGACCAAAAGGTTGAAATACTTAATTCCCTTGACGAAGCTCTGACACTTTTTGAGCAGTATGGGCTCATGGACTACTCAATGATTATTGGAATATTTCGACCCCCACCATCTACGACAGCAAGCGAGCTGTTACGCTTATCGAGTTTGCCTAATTGCAAAGCATATTTGTCTCAACACTGTGGGGATACGACTGTGATATACTTCGGTTTGATTGACTTTCTGCAGGTATGGCATATGGTTTACCCGTGTTTTTTATATGGGAGTTTCGTGTGCACAGCTTACGATTTTTTTGTATTGCAGGCCTGGACTGGTGCGAAAAAGTGTGCCTCTGTCATGAAAACGTGTTGTGCTCCGGCACCTATATCAACTATTTCACCGAAGAAATATGCACGGCAGTTTCGAAAGTTTTTCCAGTGGAAGTGAGTCGCTCACGGCTTGTCTTGTTTCCGGTCCAGTGTTTCCGTTTTGAACGACAGTTTCACTTTATTCTCCTGATTCTGCAGGTTGCGAGGTGTTGCGCATGACGTGATATCATCGGCTCGGAGCCATGATTCTCTCATCTCCTCCAAGACAGCCACCTGTACATTTTTTGATGAGGTTGATGAACTGAAGGCTACTGTTGGATGGCTGCACGAAAAATTGGCTCGAGTGGAGTCTAGAATCACAGAGTTAGAGAAGTGAGTGCTGTAGACAATTTTCGACGTTTTCAGTGGTTAGGTCAACAAATGAACTTCTATTTCATTTTCTTCCTTCCTGTGATGTTTTTTTTTGTTCTTCGATACCCACTTGAAGCTACATCAAACTTCATAGCACGAAAACACGTGTAAGAACTCACTTGAAGTAACCTTGTTTACGTCCTTGCCAGCCTATCTGGCCAAGTAGCATAGTGGAGAAGAGACCAATATGCCAAGTAATAAGGTAAAGCCAGAACTTGTCATCGATGGCTGGACCCTGAGGGAAGTTGGCCAAATTGTTTCCAATAGAGTCGGCGAAAGCCGCTCCGACAAGGATCGAATCACAATCGAGGTAATAGTGGTGAGTTCAGAGCACTGAACGAAGTAAAAAAAAAATGTTCAAGTGGCAGACGACAAAAAAATAGTCGATGCTCGCCCTGCCTAGAAGTGAAGTGTCACCGTAAGCTTTGATGGCCACCCCGGAAGGAACAGTCCAGCCGAAAAGAGTGAGAAGGTGGACAGTGCTTTCGGCTTTGAGCCAATCGTCATCGAAAGTTTTTGACTCACTGCAATAAGGGAAGGGCACTTCAGTTGTCTCCAGAGTAAACGAAGCAGGCAGAGAAAAGCTGAAACCCGGGGGAAGTCGAATGCGACATGATAAATCGGTCTGTTACGACGAGGAATGAGACGAAGAGGAAAACTTACGCGACCGTCGTCGGAAGAACGGCACGGTAGGTTCTAGTTCGGGCTCCACCACGGGAAAGAAAGCCTTGTCTGGCGAGGATATCTGAAAAAAAACCCGTTAGCGTTACGGAAAGTTGGGGGGCGCTCCGCTGATCTTGGCGAATAAGCTCGATAGAAAGCGGGAAAATCATGCTAAAGACAGGTGACATTTCAAGTCACAGACAAGCGGTTAGCCTCCATGTCCAGTGGAGCACTTGGCAGAGTAGCGGAGCTCTCTCGCAAGAGAGAAAAGATCATCAAGAAACAGCGTCGTGCAAGACAGGATGAAAACGTACTCGAACGCTGTGACGCGATTTCAGATGGCCGGTTCAGGCCGAGTCCGGAAACGCAAATGAGTGCAGCCATTTTTTCTATTTAAGTTATTCGCGAAGAATCGAAGGCAGAGCGGGTGGTAAGTGTGATTGACTTTCCGCGTTTTCAACGAAAATCGAAGATTCGTGCACGTACGTAGCCCTACACGTACGTGTACACGTACTGTACGTTTTAGAGAGTCTTTTTATTAAATCAGATACACACTGTACGTGACTCGTACGTGTACGTTCACGAGTGCACATACTGAAATAGACTTCGAGTATCTTACTATTTCCGCACTACTGTATGTACGAAGGTACTTTCGTACGAAAGTACGAAAGTACAAGATAAATGTAGGAAGTACGTGAACAAGATTTAATTTAGACTATTTCAGGAAGTACCTTCGTAGGGCGTATGTGTACTTCCAGAAGTAGTACTTTCGTACTTTCGTACTTTCGTACATGACTACATGACGTACAGTACATGTACTATGATATTGGAGACTACAGAGGTACGGTACGACATTACAGTAAAACTGCAGTGTGTAAAACAACTTATTATGAAGGTATTTATAAAGTTGTACGAAAGTACTTTCGTACCTGAGAGAAAAGATAAGCAATCTGACGGTGACGTCACCGCGCCCGTGTAACCTGCAAGCGGAGATATTTCATCGGTTTTGTGTTCAGGACGATTTTTCAGGCGAAGAGAGGTTTAAACAGGTTTTCAGACCGAGGAGAGTTTATTTTGAGCGGTTGGTAAACGAGAGCACCGCTTGGAGCAACGCTGAAAAAATATGGAAATTCCGACGGTTATTGGACTCGGACTTGGTTTCGACGGGACTTCCAACTGGATAAACAAGAATATCGTCGATCGACTAATACTCGGCGTCACCGACTTCAGACCAGACGAATATTCGATAGGGCGCAAGTTTCTTGTGCTTTGGAGTTTTCTTACACTCTTCACCTTTCTTCTATATTTTACGCTCTGCCCGCTTGTTTTCACGTTTTTGTACCTGAGGCGAGATTCCAAAGGTGGTAATATTGCCGCTTGGAATCAGAGGGAGGGACGTGATCAAGTACGGAACGAAATCACGCTCAGTGTTTTCTCAATCATCGTCATGGCAGCCCTGACTGCGCCTTTTGAACTTTTTGTTGAAGCTGGATACACCAAAATATACTGGGTGCGCTTCTTCTGTTTACAACACTTGGAGGCAACTTTTAGGACCCTTCTTTTTCCGTTTTCTTTGGTATAATATTGCATTAATCATTGGTCTTTACTCCAGGATCTCCCCTCCACTGCCTTTGGATGGGTTTATCTTTGTGTTTGTTCTCCTATTCTCTTTGTCACCTTCTCAGACACATGTGTTTACTGGATTCATCGGCTGCTTCATCACCGACTTCTTTACGCGCGTATACATAAATTACACCACAAATACAAGGAAACGACTCCATTTTCTTCATACGCATTCCATCCTATCGATGGCTGGTTGCAAGGTTGTCCATATCATATTTTCGTATTCCTGTTCCCGATGCATCACATAAGTTACTTCGTTGCCCTTGCTTTCGTTGGTCTGTGGACAATCAATATACATGACCGCACTTCGCTGAAGATACCTTTTGTGAACGGTTCTGCACACCACACGATACATCACACTGGTTTCAACTATAACTATGGTCAATATTTTATCTTCTGGGATGTCATAGGTGGTTCTTTTCGTGACCCCTTCCTACAGGCACCTTACAATGGTAAACCACTGGCTTCAGGTGATGTTCCTATCCCTCCTAAGACTAAGTTGATATGAGAGTGAGAACTCGGATGGTTTTCCTTCATTTTAATGAAAAATATAACATAACTCTGTTAGTTAAAAACTTTTGAATTATTTTGATTTACAAACTGTTCTCTTCTCTATGAGGTGGACAACTCGAAAGATAGTGCCCAGCAGTATGAAAACCCACCTGAAAAGGGAGAAAGCAAAACCCTTTGCTTTCTCCCTTTTCGAAGACGTGTTCCCAGAAGGTCACAGGTACTTTTCAATGGTTCCAGTAAGGGTGGATTTCGGCACCGCACCAATAACAGTATCAAGCTTCTGTCCACCCTTGAAGATCATCACAGTAGGGATGCTACGGATGCCATACTCAGTAGCCACGCTCGGACTCTCATCAGTGTTGAGTTTCACCTGGAAAAGCACTGAGACATTAGCGTCACATTATTCAGATTGGAAAGTAAGCAGATTCCTTTCACAAGAAAACTTATGAAAAGTGAACGTGGCGTTAACTTACAGCTTTCAGCTTTCCTGCGTACTCTTCCGCTAGCTGGTCAATTAGAGGTGCGATCATGCGGCAAGGTCCGCACCAGGGCGCCCAAAAGTCCACCAAGACGGGAACTTCACTTTGAAGTACTTCGGATTCGAATGTAGCATCAGTAACCACGGTAGGGACGCCTGGGAAATCCATAAGCGAAGCAAACATAACGCTCACCGTTAACTAGTGCACGCTTATTTGGAGCCCTTGACGGGAAGAGGATTACGGGAGAGGAAAGCGTGCCAAAGCTGACAAGACATACCGGATGTTGTCACTTCCTCTGCGCGCACGGCAACGTATCGGCGCGCAGAGATACCGTAGCGTCCGCATGGACGAGCACTGTTGCTCAGACGTCGGTTGCGAGAACTGTTCCGGAAAGAAGCACTCGCGCTTATCTTGGGAATGTGGATAGAGTTTGAAGTCGTGGAGAACATCGCGGCTTCGAGTTATGTGCAGATTATATATTCAAGTAGAGCAAGTGAAGTGAAGTTGATGGCCGTATAGGGAATGTGAATATGACTCAGCTTCCCAGCTGAACTTCAGGATCTTGTGACCGAGCTGACTGTGGAAAGATGACCGGCGTTCGTAAAGGCCAAACTTTAGGGTTACGTAGTTGTACGGCGTACTCGTACAAATTCTTCAAGATAATATGATACAAGCAACCTACGAAGATAATACCTTCGAAGGTATCTTCGAAGGTACTTTCGTACTTTCGTACGAAGGTACGTAGGGCTACGTGTACTTTCAAAGTACTTTCGTACGAAGGTACGTACGTGTACTTTCAAAGTACTTTCGTACGAAGGTAATATCTATGGAAGTACTCCAGTACAACGTACTTTCGTACGAACGAAGTAATCTATTTCCGGAAGTACTTTCGTACTTCCGTAAACTTATCTTCGAAGGATTGATATGATATGACATATCATAGTCTACGTTGTACTGTATCTTCGTATACAGTAGATAAGTTTTAAGTATTGTGTTGGGCTAGTGATCTGTTGTTTTACATACGGAGTGCGAAGTTACACGTACAACGTCGTGCGAAAGTACCTCCGGAAGTACTTCCGGAAATAACAGTATGTGTCTACATAGTCTATGATGTCTATCATAGTGTATAAAAACGCTGTCCGGAATGAAGTACTAAGCTACTCACGTACAGAAGTACGGAAGTACTTCCGGAAGTACTTCCGTACGTCCGGAATAGATACTTCCGGAAATAGTACGCGAAAGTACCATTGTTGTAGGACTGTTGTAGGGATAGGGCTACTACACGTACTGTAGCCCATAGATGTTGTAGGGCTATTTTTGAAATCGATGTTGTGATACTGTACATTTGCACTTCCGTACCTTCGAGGGTACGGAAATAACATATCTAGTTATCTACCCTTGTATGTACACGTACTTCTGGTACTTCCGGAAGTACGACGTCGGGCTACGTGTACAACTAGGGCAGAGGGCTAGTGTATGGACTGTACTGTACAGTATCTAGCTAGCTACCTTCGAAGGTAGCTACGGAAGTACGAACGAAGGTACTACCGTACTTCGGAAGTACTTTCGAAAGTACTTTCTACCTTTGAAGCGAAGGTATAGAATACTTCCGTAGCTATTTGCACATTTTGTATCTAGCTAGCTAAGTGGCTAGGGCACTACTGCTAGGGTCATAACAACTCATATCTTCGAAGATAGTGTAGATAGACACTGTACGTGTAAGCTGACATACAAATACAATATGAATAGCATTTACTGTATAAATATTCTATCTTTGTACGGTAATAACTGTGTACACGTACACATACTCCGTAGACGTGTATCTATGTCGTACTTTCGAGAATAATTCCGTACGAAGGTCGGAAGGTACAGTATGCCCGTGCTTCCGGAAATACAGTGTACAACGTTGTACTTCCGGAAGTACCTTCGAATATTTCCGAAGATGCGATGTTGTACTTCCGGAAGTACTTCCGTACAGACAACGTACGAGTAATGAGTGTACGGAAATATTTCCAGAAGTAGAAGTGCCTCCGGAAGTGTCTATTTCCGTACACGTGTACAGTACAGTGAGTTTTATGACGTCTTTAATAATTCTCACACGGAAGTACTTTCGAAAGTACTTCCGTACACGAGTCGTACACGTACGTGTCACGCTACATGTTCAAGACACGACAATTACGAAGGTATTTATTAGCCCATGGGATAGGGCTTCACGTTCACGTGCACTTGGCCCTATCTCTATCATAGTGCGAGACAGTTTACGATTGAACATGGCCACATGCGCACGTGAGCTCACAAGCGAACACTAAACAAGTTCGGTACGAAGATAGATAGAATACTTTCGGAAGTACTTCCGGAAGTACGGAAGTACGAAAGTACGAAGGTACTACCGTAGTCTATCTTCGATGGTACCTTCGTATTATTTATTTCAGGAAGTACAATGTACGAATAGAGAAAGGTCGCAAGGTATTTGTTGTACATGTAGGGCTACAGCAGTGCACCAAGGTGGTAGAAAACTTCCAGAAATGAGAAATGTGAAGTTGATATGTACGGAAGTACCTTCGAAGGTATTTTAATTATGATTTCATATGATAGCTGAAAGAATTAGCTACTGTAGTTATTACACTGTTATTACTATCTATCATAGCTACTTACTACTTTCGATGGTAGCTATCTGAGCTATCTGGCCATTTCCGAAATGTACTTCCGGAAGTACATACTTTCGAGGTACATTCGAAGATGCTCCGGATGTAGCTATTCTTATACTTTCGTACCTTCGAAGGTAATAAACGTAGTATGGATGGAAATAGATACTTCTGGAAGTAATCTATGTTGTACTGGACGAACTATTCAAAACGTTGTGGAGGGTGTACACGTACAGTACAACGTTTAAATACTCTATGAAGAAAGGATATCATTTTGTTTTTTTAGACTAACAACATATCATAGTTTAGCCCTTGTATTTGCGGTTGCACACGGACGGGTCCGGAAGTAATTCCATGTGACACGCGTATGTGTACATGTTGTACACGTGTAATCAAGAATCACATACACCTGCTTAAAATAACAACTAAAGTAATTTCAATATTTCGGTCGTATTCGTGGCCGCGGCATATGCCCGGAGAGAACGGGCAGCCATTATGAAATATGATTTTGCCTTAGCTTCGTCACCGGATACGCATGCGCTCTTAAGCAACGAGAGATCATCAATAAAAGTGCGAGGGTCTTTCCTAAATGAATTCCCCGTTCCAACAAGCTCTGCTTCCCAGCTGCCTTGTGTGAGGACCTCAGCTGCTAGAGCAAGGTAACCAGAATCGATAAGCGCGCCTGCCTTACTCAACTTAAAGACTGCAAGCTGCAACTTGGAAGAGTCCGCATCCAACTTCAGTTCATTCTTAGTGACATAGTTCTTTTCGAGTACTCGTTCTGCCTGGATCCGCTCTGCACGTCCTGCTTTCGCCTTAGCGAGCAGCCTATAGTGCAAATGGCGAGAAACTTATGAGTCCAGAATCGAGGAGCGGAAGAAAATGGAAAGATCGAGGTGGAATTAAACGAATGGATATGAGGAGCTGAGGAATAAGAAAATATCTCAATAACTCGTTGAACTCACTGCTCATCGTCATCGTCATTCCCTGGGATAAGTGCCAAAGTAGCTGGTGCGGTGCAAAGCTGAAAAGATGAACAGCCCAAAAATAAAGTTTCGCGACGAAGTAACGTTGGAAACGTCGTCGCGCTCGTGATCACTCGACGCGAGTCTCCAGGGAATGCGCGCGGCCTGTTTTCGCTGGAAACTCTCGAAATACTTCCAATACAAGATATACTGCAGGACACCATGCCCAGCATTTGACTGTACAAACACGAGTAACGGTGTAGCGATTGAACTCTTGAAGTCGAATATGAGTTGAGTGCTCAAAACAAGGCAGGCGACTCTAAAATTTTTGTGGAATAGCGAAACTTCATTCGTTGTTTGTGCGTCGGTTTCACGGTAAGTTGTATACTTACATTTACGTACTGTACAGTACGTGTACACGCACGAATAGTAGGTCAAATTACTGTAGCCGAACACGTGTATCTCATAAACAATAGCTAAAACATCATGCGGAAGTACGTGTACACGTACAGACGACCTCTCTCCCTTCCATTTTGTTGCCTCGTGCGCGCCATGACCGCGGCGCGGTGCCGCGGCCGGCGCCAATGCCGGCGTTCAGCCCTGCGACGCTGTTTTCTCCGCGAGCTGAAAAAGTATTTATTTATCGAAATCTACACGTACTGTACGTGTACAAATCGAAATCTACACGTACTGTACAAATACCTTCGTAAATAATTACTTTATGGTACGTGTACACGTGTACAGTACAGTACAGTACAACTACACGTGTAGTCGTGTACCTTTGTTTTCTTTGTCTATTTGCTACCTTCGTAGGACAGATTGATATCTAGCTAAAACATTACACGTACTGTACGTGTACACTGTACATGTGTAGTTGTGTACTGTTTCACATGCAGTTGTACGAAAGTACAACGTAGTCTAGCTAGGGCGATGAAAAAGAACGGAAATAATAATAAACTTACATATCATATTAGAGTACACGTACGTGTACGTTGTAGTGTTATCCATAGATAGAATACTTCCGAATCCGGAAGTATCATATGTTGTACTTCCGGAAGTGTACATACAACAGTTTTAAGGAAGTACAACGTTGTACGGAAGTAAAACGTTGTACAACTAGCTAGGGCCTACAACATACCTGTACAATCTTGTATAAGTTGTTAGTGAAATTCCGGAAATAATAACTTAGTGTACTGGCCTACGCCCTTTAAGCCCTGAATTAGCGTGAATTGACGGAGCTTAAATAAATCCACGAAGAGAAAGCCGTGGGGGCTGTCCTTGGTGGCTTCACAGTACGTGTAATACTTCCGTGCTTTATTATTTATTTGCAATGTACACGTAGGGCTAAGTGCTCGTTGATACTCTGTGCGAGTTCAAAACTCAGGCTTTAATGTTCCGATCACCACATATTTCTAGTTGTACACGTGTAGGTATAGAATATGTTGAGACTTGGAAGTTCACGTATCTTTGATACTTTAAGTCAACTTAGCTACTAAGGTACGGAAGTACTTCCGGAAGTACTTTCGGTACTTCCGTACGAAGGTACTTTCGTACCTTGGTAGCTAGCTACAACGCTGTATTAAAACTATTAGCCAATCAAGTTGCTAGCTAGCTGCTAGCTAGACTAGCTAGCTAGTAGCTACTAGACTAGCTAGCTAGTAGGGCTACGCCGTCGTTGTGTATTGCTATGCGGTGTACGTGTACATACATGCACATGCTGTACACGAGTAACCCACGTGCACGTACTGAATACGTGTACAGCTGTACACGTACATCCTGTACACGTACACTAGGGCTAAAAATTTGTACGGAAGTACGGACGTACTTCCGGAAGTACACGTACTTCGGATGTAGGGATAGCCTATGTGTACACGTACAGGTACACGTACACGTACAAGTCTGTATCGGAATTCTGTATTCCGCAACAACATTTTTATTATTTTATGAACAATGTGTACAGTACTGTACACGTAGTGTACAGTAAGTTGTTATTAATGTACTGTACGTGTACACGAACAGTATGTGTACAACGTATGTACAATGTAGCTAACTAGCTAGCTAGCTAGCATATGTACCTTCGAAGGTACTTTCGAAAGTACTTTCGTACATATTATGTAGGGATAAAAGGTGTACATACTACAGTACAAGCTATTACGAAAGTACGAAAGTACTTCCGGAAGTACATTGGTTCTACACGTACTGTACACGTAGTGTACTCGTAACCGATAGCAGTCTCGTACGAATGTATTTCCGGAAGTACTGTCGAAGGTATCGACAGTACTTCCGGATGTACTTTCGTAGATAGCTAGCTACCTTCGAAGGAAACTATTATCAAGGTAGTAGCTATCTGTTCTATCTTCGAAGAAGGTAGATAGATACTACGAAGGTAGATATCATACTTGCGTAAGTTGTACGGAAGTACTTTCGTACTTCCGTACAACGTAGTTCTGGCTACTTCCGTAAACAACATTAGTGTACGTGTACTGTACAGTACCCTCGAAGATAATACTTCCGGAGGAACAGTACCTTAGTATCATACAGTACGAAGGAAGATATTCTAGCAATAATCCGGGATATCTACTGTATCGGTGTACAGCTGTACACGTACGATCATATGTGTACAACGCGTTTATTGTACTTCCGGAGGTGCCTTCGTACACGTGTACAGTAGTTGTACACTTAAAGATGACGATCTCAAACTCCAATCGATACAGTAGGGCTACGAGCTTTCCTCAACTCATATTCCTGACTTTAGAACGAACGAGCCTTCTCAACGACGCGCCAGTGAATCCCTGGTAAAGATGACCATCGCCGTTTCGTCCATCCCGCGGTCCTCGAATGACAGGTTCGTATCTACCAGGATGTACTTTCTTTCCGAGTTTACCTAGCGTTTTTACCTGAAGAGAGCGGACAAAAATTGTCCCACTCCCCCCAAAAATTGTACCGAAGATAACGTGAACCGACGCTTTTCCACAAATCTCGCAGTCTAAAGTTATCGCGGGCGCGGCGTCGACTTGTATCACGTTCGACTCGCTCTGGTTTGTTTGCCGTTTCTGCTGCTGCCCGACCGAACTTTTTTCCTGGTTCCACTCCACCAAAGCATCTTGACGGAACCATGGCTGGAGACTATGGCTTCGATCCACTCGGTCTGGGTGAGCAACCCCGAAGTACTACTTGTTTTCTTCAGTGTCCTTTCCGCGCCGTGAAACTCGATTTTACTTTTTTCACTGGTCAGCATGCAGACATCTGCTGATTGGCATGGAATGCAACCCGTAACACTTAGTGTTTATCCGTGCCTCTTAGTTTTTCTGACTGCCTTACCTTGGATCACAACAGGAGAGGATAAGGTGGCTCTCCAGTGGTATCAGCAAGCAGAACTCGTTCATGCGCGCTGGGCTATGCTCGGGGTTGCTGGGATGGCTGCTCCAGAACTGGTCGGAAATCCGTTTGTTGATGGTCCTCTGCCAAACTGGGCTGAAGCTCCTTTTTTCGATGGTTATATCGCTGATGCAAATACTCTCTTTGTAGTGCAGATGTTTTTCATGAACTGGGCTGAAGTTCGCCGCTGGCAAGATATGAAGAATCCAGGCTCAGTGCACGCTGACCCTTACGACGAGAACAGGAAGTGTACTGGAAGTGATGTAGGGTACCCAGGCGGTGGTCTATTTAATCCCATGGGCATGGCAAAGAGTGTGGCAGATGAGAAGGCCCTGCGAGCAAAAGAAATCGCAAACGGCAGGCTTGCTATGGTGGCCGCCATGGGATGTTTCATTCAGCACGATGTCACCGGCACAGGTCCTGTTGCTAATCTGAAGGCGCACATTGCAGACCCAGTACATGTGACCATCTTCCAGAACTTTCAGCCCTTCACTCTGTGAAACTTGCACTGCCAGCGCACCAAGTGCATACTTTGCCTTATCGCAAGCTGTCTGAAAACGTGGATGTTTTCCAAGAAAGCGCTGTATTCTCTGAGCCGAATGCTGTACAGCTGGCCGCCACTACGTAGAACTCGTTTACTACAAACTAATTCTATGGTTATCTAGTATTATTCCTCGCGGATGAAGATGAAAATAACTTAAATTTCTTTACCTGGCAAATGGCTTCACTTGGAATCTGGTGGCGCTAGACATCAGATAAGTGCACTCTAAAAATTCGCATGCACCAGTCCAAGTGAGACAGTCCATTTTGCCGCATAACCACTGACTGTGCGTAGTTCGCACCATGCACACTTTCTGATATGGCCGTTTTCCACAAAGTTCTATCACCTAGTTTTCTTTCTCGTTCGACACCTGGAGTCATATGACTGCCTGGTTGCTCACTCTTCAACCCACAGCTCGAGTAAAACGAAATTTTGTCGACCTGACACCAAGCTGTAACACATTCAAACCTTAATTCGTTGAAGGCAACGTAGACTGCTAGCTTCACCAATACTTGTCCAAGGTGGCATCCACGAAACAGTCGTGGAACAAAAACCGAATTCAGAGAGCAGTTCGCAACCGTTTCCCAACTATCATGGGGTTCTTCACGCTTGAACGCACCTTCACGACTCTGTTCATTCCGGTAAATTGAACTTGACGAATAAATTACAACGTAGCCAAGCACGAGCTTTCCCGAGTCCGGGCCATCGAACGGCACGAGTACCAGCGGAACAGAATCTTGTGTAAGCGAAAAATCTTTGCGCCTAATAGAATTGCTTTCCCCGTGTCGAGCAGGCCAAGTTGCCACAAACTCGTCCGCCAAAAGCTGCCTGGTCGATTCTCCGAGGTCCCAAAGACGAACGAGGCCAACGCGAGAGAAGTTTTTTCCCTTTAGGAAAACGGATGGCCCAGCAGGGATTACCATAAAGAATAAAGGGCAACGTACGCTGGAACAAGTTGTTGACTGTACATCGACGGATTCAAGAAACGTCACATTCGCATACGTGACGTGTTCCCTGAAATTTTCAATACAGTGCGTGATTTTGAGTGAGCAGATGTGGGTGTGCCAGCACGCGAAGCCCCTTATTTGACACTCGGGCACTTCTTCCAAGATAAGTTGCAGACTGTAAATATGCTACACAACGTACAGCAATCCAACGTATCTGTTAAACGACTCGGCGCTGCATCCTTCCCGCCCTGGGGTGACTGTTCGATCATAGAATACACAATACACTGTTCTATTTTATCTTCGAAGATAGAAATGCTAGCTTGTACGTGTACACGTACAACTACACGTGTACTTTCGTACGAAGGTAATACCTTCGAAGGTAATACTTTCGTACGTACGAAAGTACTTTCGAAAATACTGTAGAATATCTACTTTCGTGCCTTCGAAGGTACAGTACCTTCGTAGCTAGTTTCGAAAGTACCTTCGAAGGTACCTTAAGGTACGAAGGTAGCTAGCTAATATTATGATACTTCCGGAAGTAGTACTGTAGCTACCTACACAGTACACAACTACATACACATACTGTACAGCTACACACCTACCTTCGTACGAAAGTGGATGGAAACAGTAAACATCAATAATATTTATTTCCGTAGGAGATATGCTACTACGGAAGTACTTCCGGAAGTACCTTCGAAGGTACAAGCTAGATATGGGCGGGGCACTGGCGGGGCTTACTGAGGGCCCACGAGGACTACAACTACACGAGACTTGTACGAGACTTGTACGAGATGCATACAGTACACGACTACGCGTACAGCTGTACACGTACAGTTACGTGTAGCCCTCGCCTATTTTATTGGTTTACTTGTACTGTACACGTACGTGTACGGCTGTACGTGTACAGCTGTACACATATGAATAAAGTATACGAAGGTACATTACACGTAGTATCACGAATACAACGTAGATAGAACGTACTTCCAGAAGTGCACGTACGTCTACCATATAAAAATAGGCCCTACCAAGGTACGGAAGTACAGTGAATATTTTAATACCTTCTAGGAACTACTGGCGTACTTCTAGCAGCATCGATCCGCCGACGAACAAAATTAACGAGCGATGAACTGATGATACATCACTCAGAATGGAGTGAACTTTTTGGTAAGCGATACATAGACCAGTGATAGGCGTGACTAACAGAGATGAATGAATTTTGAATGATGCTAGTTCTACGTCTAGTGTGTCTTATGCTCAAGCGATCGGACATGTGCCGCACCCCCTGAGCGGGATAGTGGGCCGGGGGTGGCGCATATCATAGGCCCTAGCAAGATAGGGCAGTGCTAGCTAGGGGCTAGCTCGCCAGTACCTTAGGTACCTTCGTATTTCGTATTTATTTATATATGTACTCGCCGCCGAAGGCGATGTTTTTTTTGAGTACATGTACAACTACACGTACATGTACTGTGAGTTGTTCATGGTGCACTGATTCAGTACAACGTTGTACTTCCGGGGTACTAAAGTACCACATTGTTAATTTAATTTAGGGCTACGTGCGTGTGAGTTTTGTCTTAGACTACCTTTTTTTCGGCAGTATTCAATAAATAAACGAAAGTACTCGCTCATTTATTACACTCATAGATAACGTGATGAATGCAGCATACGAATGTACTCGGTAAATCGTCAGGCCCCCGACTAAACTCGCCGGCACAATTTTAACTCAAGTCGACGGTTTAATTTCGCTCGTCCCACAAAAAAGTGTACATTTTTATTTTCTCATAGACTAAGTCGGGATAGCCACCTACGAAAGTACTATTTATTGATACTCTTATGAAGGTAGCCCTAATAAGTTGTTTATACGAAAGTACCACGGAAGAGTTATGGAAGTATATAAGGTATGATATAGACCATCGTCCTGTAACCTATTTATCTAAGGATCAATATCTACAAACTATGATATCTGAATATCAAAGGACTATCAAACCCAGCCCTTATCTTCTGTTTCTACGAGGCTCGCACATAATTTCTCGAGAGAAAATCTAATCGATCATCAAAGATCATCTTTAATGAAATCAGATTCCATCTGTAACGTATTTTTTTGTTCGCGTTCCTCGCCGAAATAATGATGATGAAAATAACCCGTACTGTCCTTCATTTTCTCAAGACTTCACAGAAGTGAAATTTCCAACATCGAACACAGATACGGGTGATTTTGCAAGATATAAATTCCTTTTTCTATCATAGAAATCGTCCACGAAGTCATGACTATCGCTATATTTTCTTGCCGGATCCTCGAAAGACTCGTCATTCTGTAAAAACGGTACCTCTTCTTCTTCTTTCAGCGCAGGAATAGAGGCACCACTGAAACTGTCAGAAAGTGTGCTGATTACAGCACGTGACTTTCCGAAGGCAACAAGAACGGGAGACGTGGCGTCACTCCCCGCAACTTTCTTACACGGTTTTGCATTAACCTGGCGTAAAGAATTTGTTGATGATACCGAGAAGCCAACTGTCACCGTGTGAGCCAGGACCCTGGAAGTCGGGGAAAAAATCAGTCTGCTTGACATTTTTTCTTGCCAAAAGCCCATGGCCTTTGCGGCAGCATTTCCTTTTCTGGCGAGTTCAAGAACGTTCAACCCAAAGTATTGGACGTCGGCCCTGCATAGAAAGAGTTGCATGCAAGGCCTGACCCAACTTGTTGGTTCGGTCTCACACAAATGCGTACGAGCAGGTAAAGGAAATGATAATGTGTGTATTGCACACTCGTCCTTCAATGTGCAGCTTACCAACATTGCCGCTTTTGCCGAATGAACAGGGACTCGGACATGAGCCATAAACGCAGAGTATCGCGCTGGAACCAGTGTTTCAGTGTTCCATAGGGATGCAAGCCATTCTTGCGCCCATACAGTCAGGCCATGGTTGTAACCTAAAATTGCCGAGTCACACAAATACTTCCTGAAGTCAATGGCGTCACATATTGATATTAAAGGAGTGTAGTCCCTCGTACCTGTGTACTGAAATCGTCTTTCAAACTTGGATAACCCATATACAACTTCTTCCTTGAAATTTGTAGTAGGTGAGTTTGAGCACACTGCGCCAATTGCAGAGGGGAAACAGTTGCCCTGTGCTGACTCAGTCACCCAAAGCATGGCGCTTCCCTTTGGAGCATAGAGCCATTTGTGGGCATCCGCCATCATGTAAGTTACTCCACTCGCTTCCAGCGCTTGACAGTCTATTTGAATCTGGCCGAGAACGTGCGCACCATCAAGAAGTACTGGTACTTTTCGCTCTCTACAATGGCGTGCTAGTGCGTGAACAGGAAGCACGACACCAGGGCATGATGCTATGTAGTCAAGGCTGACTAGAGCAACTCGGGAACAATTCTTTTGAACCTCATCTATCATCAAGCCGAGACGAACTTCAAGTGGAAAAAAGTTGTGGGAGGTAAGCAGTGAGGTGTTGTTGGCTAAGTCAACTTTGAGTTCAAGGACAGTTGCTCCAGCACTTGCGGCGTGCTGTGCTATGCAGTTCTTCACCATTCCATATGCAGTACTTAGATGAATGATGGTATCGCCGGGACGTATTCGTACGGCGCGGACAACGGCAGTTGTCGCTGCGGTGCAGTTCTCCACCAGTGCAAGGTCTTCTTTGCGGGCCTTCACATACCTCGCGAGTTTCTTGCGCGTTGACTGCATTTTAGCAGCAGCTCCACCCAACATCCAGTCGTGAGGTGATTTTTCGCATTCGACATGATATGCCCATTGTTTTTCTAGCACCTGTACACAGAAAAGCTCGACGTTAAGTACACTTATCCGCACATAATAAAAGAAACATACGTGCCTGGCGAACTGGCGTTCCGTAAGAAGCACTGAAATTAATCGTATCGTCTCGTACAAAGAAAAGGTCGCGCATACTCTTCGAGCCCAGCAGAGGGCCAGGAATCGCTTCGGGAATCACGTGTAAAGAGTAAACACGCTTCAATGAAGCATTGGTTCCTAGCGCACGAGTATTTCTTGAGTTGCAATTTGGCCGCCACTCTTCACTAGCAACGAGGTCGCCACCGAACTTCCCTGCAAGAAGCTTTCGACGCGCAACAGTGCCTAGCATGCCAAAAAACAATAAATAAGCCGTTGGAAAGGTTTGAATAGCGATCAAGTGCGTAACAGGATGACTATCATGCACATCCGGACAGAGTTAGATGGAAATTGACGCTGCACTTGCAAAGGGAAGCTTTTGAACATAAATATCTTCGGTACTTAGCCCTACGTACGTTGTACGAAGGTACGGCGTAACGTTGTGCGTGTACAGCTGTACGCGTACTGTACACGTGTACAGTACGAAGATAAACGTTGCGTTTGAGGAAACAAATACTTTCGAAAGTACAACGTACCCACAACGTGTACAGTACAGCTGTACACGTACACGTACAGTACATGTGTACGTGTACAGGTGTACGAAGGTAGATATTTATTGAAGTACGGAAGTACAGTACTACTCTGTACTTCCGTACAGAATTCTGTATTTCCGTACACTACAGAATTCTGTCTATTTCCGTGCGAAGGTCAGTATGAGTATCTTGCTAGCGATCTGCGGAAGTTCTTCCGGAAGTACAACGTCGTACGTGTACGTGTACCTTCAAAGTTTAATACTAGCGGAAGTAAGGAGCAAGGCCTAGCTACGTACGGAAGTACCTTCGTACGAAGGTAGCTGCTAGAGTTCTAGCTAGCTAGACTATCTTCGTAGGGCTGATACCTTCGCAGATACGCGTTACGAATCACGTACTTCCGGAAGTACATGTGTGCGTGTGCACAGCAGTAATCGTACAACTTGTCTAGCTAGTACGGAAGTACTTCCGGAAATACTTCCATAGAATACTTCCGGAAGTAAGAACTTCGTACCTTCGTATTTGAAGTACTTCAGTCAACTTACTACACGTAGTGTTTTATATTGAACTTGAGACGCCGACTGACCAACCCGCGTCACCTCGCATTCGCTCAGTCGAGGTAGCCTAGCTAGCTAGCTACGAAAGTACTTTCGTACTTTCGTACTTAACTAGACTACGTACGTAGCTACGTAGTACGTACCTTCGATGGTTGCAGCTACATGTGCAGTATACTTAGTATGTGGTTCTTGATTTGGGTTGTACTTTCGTACGAAGGTACGAAGATATCTTCGAAGATAGAAGAATGCGAAGGTACATGTTCACGTAGCTAGCTAGATAGGGATTCGTTGTACCTTCGTACGAAGGTACACGGCTACGTGTACACGCACATGTACGTTCGTACTTGCAATGAAATGTAGGGCTACATGTACAATTGTGCATTGAGTACCACCTTTGTACAAAGGTACAAAAGTATATCCGTACTACATGTACAGTACGTGTACACGTACGTGTACTGTAAGCTACAAAACTTTTGTCTATGAAAGGTACGAAGGTACACGTACAGTACGTGTACAGTAGTACAGTACTACACCTTTTAAGCCGTGAATTAGCGTGAATTGACGGAACTTTAAGGGTGGAATCCTTCGGGTTCATTTCACCCTTAACTCTGTCGCATCAACGCTAATTCAGGGCTTAAAAGGCGTAGGGCTAGGTACAGTACCTTTGAAGGTACTTTCGTACTTTCGAAAGTACTTTCGTACTTTCGTAGATATCTACAGTAGATAAGGTTGCACGAATCTCTATGAATACTGCCCCGCAGCATGCTGACTGGGAACATCACGGAACATTGTTTTCTTTTCTTCGATACATACTGTAGTCCACATCCTGTCTGCACTCCGAACGTCTATCTTGAGGAGCAAGCCTAGCTACGAAGGTACAGTACTGTAAGTCAACTATCTACCTTCGAAGGTAGCTAGCTAGAAAGATACTTTCGAAAGTACGAAAGTACTTCGGAAGTACGGAAGTACGAAAGTACCTTCGAAGGTACTTTCGAAAGTACGTATCTACATGGCCTTATCTTCGAAGGTAGCCTAGCTAAAGCGATACCTTCGCGGCTGCATCTCCGAAGTTACAACGCTGTACACAATGGCTAAGAAGGTATGGAAATACTTCCGGAAGTACAAGTATCTTCGAATGTACTTCTGGAAGTACAATACTGGTAGCCCTACTTACCTAGCTACCTTCGAAGGTACGAAGGTACGAAGGTACTTCCGGAGGTACCTTCGAAGGTACACGTACTGTACTTCCGGAAGTAACTTGGTGCGTGGCTAGCCGGCTCTAC
>MDSW01046587.1_pt1 | contig 28683 bp, 25 predicted proteins | sample 811171 | NCBI WGS metagenome assembly MDSW01 (sample SAMN05326641, study PRJNA326480) | marine metagenome | isolation source: seawater | place: Atlantic Ocean: North West | collected 2012 | reverse complement strand
CGTCTGGCAGCAAAAAGAGCAACAGAACACAGGCGATCATCATCGAAAAACAATGTAAGGAGCCGCATCTAGTGCCCATCAACGGTTCTGCTTACAAAATGTATTCAACACATCAAAAAAAATGCACAAAAAACAAAAAATCAAGTTCTAAACGATTCTATTAAAGAATGAGCTATGAAAGACTTCCGCCAAAACCTTGCATAAAAGGATTATTTTATATCAAAAATAACAATCGGTTCGCAACAAGGCCAGATCGAAACAAGACGATCATTTTTGCAGGCTAAGTCGTGAGCCACTGACGAGATTGCTGGATAAACCCTGACCAATCAAGCCTTTCCTCTTGAGCAGCGCGTGCCACCAGCAGTGGAGCATCACGCTTCAAGGAGGCCAAATCTGGCTCAGTCACACCAGCATTCAAGGCCAACCAATCCGCCATCGAACGACCGACCACTCGGGTGAGATAAGCGGCACTTAAAGCTTGCATCGCCCCTGCAGCTAACCAGCTGCCACCATCTAATTTCGCCAATCCCAGCAGAGCCTGACTCGTCCACTCCACCACACCCTGTGCAAGTGCTGCCCTCGCCAGTTGACCGGCCGCCTCCTTCAATACGTCTGGATTGAGCTCCGTTCCCCAGATCTCGCCCATCTCTCGCAGCATCAAACCATTGGCCACTGCCACTGCCAAAAGATCAACGCTCAGCATTGGTGAGGCCAACACCGCTCCTGCAACGACCCATTGAGTGCGCTGCTGCAAGGATTGAAATCGAACTCGTCTTAGGCCTTCCAGATCAGCCTGCCAGCCACGGTGTAGATCGGCCAGCAATCTCTGCTGGGTCCGTTCCAACGTTTCGGAGGAGGCATTCAACGCTTGACGCAAAGGCTTGCAAGCCAAACGCAAATTGCTCTTGACATCTGATCTCAGCACACGCTCCCTCCAGCGTTGAGGCAACTGATCAAGAAACTGATCAGCGTCGTCAAGGGAAAGACCGTTCACGATCAACCAGGCAGGCTGATCCTCCGGAACCTGGTGCAACCAAAGTAAATCGGCTGCCATCAATGGCGCTCGAAGGCCATAAAGAATCAGGTCCTGCTGGCGCAATCCTTCCGGCCAACAGCGTTGACCGTTCACCAGTACAAGAGGATTTGCCATGGACAGGGTGAGTGGTGCAGACCCGGCAAGCGCTGCTTGCAGCTGCTGAAACTCGGGAAGAGCACTCCGATCAAGACAAACCAAGCCCAACTGTTGCGGTCCGGATCGATCAATCACCGATTGAAGCGATCGACGACGAAGACCCGATGCATCAGTGGGTTGTCCCTCAAAGTTTTCGAACTGATCCAACACATCACGGCAGCGCTGAATCCATGCCTGCAAGGTCTGCGGAGATTGGAAACGTGGCGGCGAAGAGCTGCGACTGAACCACCAGACACCTGCACCTGCCAGCAAAAGGCTGAAACCTCCACCCGGGATATGCAACAGATCACTTAAAGCCCACTGTCCCAGGATCAGCGTTCCACCAGCTAGAGCAAGGCGTCCTAACAACTTGGGGCGATCCGACAGACCGTGAATCAGTGGGACCGAGAATTTCAAGAAAATCTGAGTAGGGACAGCACTGCTCGTCCTAGCTCAATGTCATTGATGAAACCAGGGATATCGGCCAGCAGCAGCAATTTTCCATACCTTAAGGAGAACTGTTCACTGCGATGCATGATCAGCACCCACGATCACAACCCAGCGGAGTCAATCAAGGATCAACGCAAGGATGTGCAAAGGGTGCTCGTGTTGGCCCTTGCCGTCAATATCGGCATGTCATTGCTGAAAGTAGTGGTCGGTTTGATCAGCGGTTCCCTCGCCGTGATCGCCGACGCCATGCATAGCGCCACCGATGCTCTCTCCAGCTTGGTCGGTTTGATCACCAACACCCTCTCGGATCCGCGGCCAGATCGAGACCATCCCTATGGACATAATAAATATGAGGCGATCGGTGCCCTCGGCATCGCGGGCTTCATCCTCTTCACAGCGTTGGAAATCCTGTTCCGCTCTGGGGAAAGATTGCTGGAAGGATTGCCACAAATCCGTGTCACCGAATCGGAATTGGTGCTTTTGCTCCTAGCGCTTGGATTCAATCTGATGCTGGCGGGATATGAATTTCGGGAGGGGCGAAGACTGAAAAGTGCACTGCTCAAGGCTGATGCCCAGCACGCAGCCAGTGACGTTTGGACCACTGCGGTCGTGATCGTGGGCTTGGCTGGTGCCTTCTGGCTGCAGATCAACTGGCTTGACGTGGCACTCGCCATTCCGATGGCATTACTCCTGATCAGGGTGTGTTGGACCGTTCTGCGCAAGACCCTGCCTTGGCTTGTCGACCATATTGCGATTGCTCCTGAGGCAATTCATTCGGTGGTCATGGCTGTTCCGGGAGTCTTGAACTGTCATGACATCGCCAGTCGAGGGGTGCTAGGCCAACAGATCTTTATTGATATGCATATGGTCGTCGATGTTGACGATCTACCGACAGCACACCAGATCACAGAACAGGTTGAAGACAGGTTGGCGCAACGCTTTGGCCCCGTGCGCTGCACCATTCATTTGGAACCAAAGGATTACGTGCAAGAGGGAATTACGTATTCAGGAACCCATGGCTAAAGCCAAATCTGGCCATGACCCATTGGCTGCACTGACCTCTCGACAACGCCATGGACTTGCAGAAATCCTGCGTGAAGTCAGCCAAGCCAAGTCATGGTCGTGGAGTTTGCCCGTTCTGTTGCACGAACGCAGCTGGTTGAGGCTCATGCAGATCCGCCTCAATCAGCTTTACCGATACCTACCGCCTGATGGTCGAGAGGATGCCCCCGAACTAGTCCGATTCAGGACCTTGATCGAAGAGGGTTTCGATGCCTTACAGGCCCAACAACACTGCTGGGAAGAATTCGGCATGGAAGATTGCCAACGCGCCCTAAGACGCTTTTGGGATGGACAGAGTCAAAACTGTCATGGATGGACGCTGCGCCGCTACTTGGCACTCGTGACGCGTTACCGACGCTCGATCGATGCGGGCGCAATAGCTGTGCCGTTATTGGTGTTGGCGCAACAGGGAAGTGACGACTTTCACCAGCTGCACTGGGTGACAGACAGCACACCGACGATGCGGCACACTTGCGCCTGATTGCAGGCCGCGGGCCATGAGTGATTCCTACAACGACCCCCAACAACAAGGGGTTCAAGGAGAGGGTGGCCGCGATGGCTATCGGGGTGATGGCGGTCGAGGCGGAAATCGCGGCAACCGCGGAGGCGGAAATCGCGAGGGAGGTGGCTTCCGGATCCGTCTTAGCGACAACGAAATGCGCTCAGCGCGGGCACTCCAAGAAGCGTTCAATCTTCGTTCCACTGTGGCGGTCCTTGGCTTTGCGCTCAGGACACTGGGCCAGATGCTGGAAGACGGCCAACTCAATGAGCTGGTGGAACAACAACGATCCCAAGCTCCCCAAGGGGGGCGTCGGGAGGGCGGCCGCGGTGAAGCTGGACGTGGAGAAGGACGCCGCGGCCGTCGTTACGACGATGACCGGCAGGGTGGAGCTGCACGCGGGTCCCGACCAGATCCCTTCGCTCGCCCAGCAAAACCGCAACCAGTTGATCCTGAGCCACAAGCATCGAGTGAGGATGTTGGCGAACCAGCCATGGCGGCTGATTCCGAGATGAGCACAGATGAAACGGCCGTCACCACAGAAGAAACATCCGCCGCATCAGAAACATCCGCCGCATCAGAAACATCCCCAGATGGTTCTTCTGTAGAGGTGAAGGCCGCCAACGCCGAGGGCTGATCAAGGATGCAACGCCCCCGAGTTCTTTCCGGCGTCCAGCCGACCGGTGCGCTGCATCTGGGCAATTGGCTTGGGGCCATCCGTAACTGGGTTGATCTGCAAAGCAGCCACGACACTTTTGTCTGCGTCGTTGATCTGCACGCGATCACGGTTCCCCACGATCCCACAAGGCTCGTGGACGACACTCGCACCACAGCGGCGCTTTATTTGGCCTGTGGCATGGACCCTGCCCAGTGCTCAGTTTTCGTTCAAAGCGACATTGCCGCCCACAGCGAACTCTGTTGGCTTTTGAACTGCATCACACCTTTGAACTGGCTGGAACGCATGATCCAGTTCAAAGAGAAAGCCACGAAACAAGGGGACAACGTCTCCGTGGGCCTGCTGGATTATCCAGTGCTGATGGCAGCAGACATCCTTCTTTACGACGCGGACTTAGTCCCTGTCGGAGAGGACCAAAAACAACATCTCGAGCTGGCACGTGACATCGCTCAACAACGCATCAACGCGCGTTTCGGTCACGACAACAAACCAATTCTGAAGGTGCCTGAACCGATGATCCTCAAAGAAGGGGCCAGGGTCATGAGCCTGACGGATGGTCGCAGCAAGATGAGCAAAAGCGACCCCAATGAAGCCAGCCGAATCACTCTTCTCGATCCACCAGAGCTGATCACCAAAAAAATCAAGCGCGCAAAAACAGATCCGGAGCGAGGTCTCGAATTCAATAATCCTGATCGCCCAGAGACAGACAATCTTTTGGGGCTCTACGCCATCCTCAGTGGACGGGGACGTGATGCTGTCGCCAAGGAATGTGCCGAAATGGGGTGGGGCCAGTTCAAACCATTGCTCACCGAAGCAACGGTGGAGGCCTTGAAACCGATCCAAGCTCGCCATCAAGAGTTGATGGCTGACCCAAGCGAATTGGACCAGGTGCTGGCAGCGGGACGCGACCGTGCTCAAACAGTGGCTTCAGCAACGCTCGAGCGAGTAAGAACGGCCATGGGATTTTCGGCACGCACCTAATCATCCATGCCTCAAATGATTAGCTCGGCTAATCATTTGAGCAGCCTTGCTCAACATCCCCCAAAACCTCAGGCGAACGGCAAGAAGCACCCTCGCCCCAACGAGTCTCACGAGTCTCGCTCGCTAGGCAAGTTTGCTTACACATATCCGCCCCAGAGAGTCAACCCCCAACGAGCCGATCTCGCATCCGGTGCGGCACTTCCTTCAAGGTGACGCCACTCTCGTCAGAACTGCGTGCTGCTGCTCGGAGAAGGAAAAGCTGTGGTCACTGCCAAACGGATGATGCAGGGCTCGATAGCCCTGGTCGTTCTTGGTGCCAGTGCAGGCCCAGTAGCAGAAGCAAACGTGGAGCATTTACGACCAGCCACACGACAATTTGTAAGCCGAGCGATGCTTGCCAACGTCCGGGAGGACGGGCCATACAACCTCACGCCGGAACGTCGGGCCTTACTCAACACCATTCGCTATGCCGAAGGGACTTGGAAAGATGGCAAGGACAAGGGGTATCGGATTTTGTACGGAGGCGGCCAATTCAAGGATTTTTCCCGCCATCCCGATCGCGTCATCGTGAAGCGCTACGCCAGCGCAGCGGCAGGGGCCTACCAATTTTTGCCAAGCACCTGGAAGGGTGTGGCTAAGGAACTCAACCTCAAAACGTTCGAACCCGAAGATCAGGATCAGGCCGCACTCCACCTTGTTAAAAAACGCGGGGCCTTAGAAGAGATTGATCAAAAAGGGCTCACGCAAGCCGCAATGGCGCGCCTAGCTCCTGAGTGGGCCTCTTTCCCCACAAAAGCCGGAAAAAGTGCCTACGGACAACCGGTCAAGAGCCATAGCGAGTTAGCACGCTTCTACAGCAGCAATTTGCGTCATCTTCGCCGCCATTTGGGCGCATGAGCATTTCAAGCCACGACCAGAAGTTACGCCCATAGGATGGCGAGCCCTCGATCAGGAACCGGTGAGCAGCGCTGCAGCAACCACCACTGCCCCCTCAGCGCCGCTGATTCTTCCTAAGACCAGTGAGAGTGAGCAGCTGCTAAAGATCCGCCACTCCATGAGCCACGTGATGGCCATGGCTGTTCAGAGGTTGTTCCCGAAAGCACAAGTCACCATCGGCCCCTGGACTGAAACGGGCTTCTACTACGACTTCGATAATCCCGAGCCCTTTAGCGAAGCAGACCTGAAAGCCATCAAAAAGGAGATGGGCAAAATCATCAGCCGCAAGTTGCCACTAGAGCGCATCGAAGTCAGCCGTGATGAAGCCCAGAGAAAAATCGAAGCCCAAAATGAGCCCTACAAATTGGAGATTCTGGAGGGACTTCAGGAACCAATCACGCTGTACACCCTGGGAGATCAATGGTGGGACCTCTGCGCCGGCCCCCATGTCGACAACACAAGGGAACTCAACCCCAAGGCTTTCGAGCTGGAAAGCGTTGCCGGGGCCTACTGGCGTGGCGATGAAACGAAAGCTCAACTTCAGCGCATCTATGGAACCGCCTGGGAGACGCCGGAGCAGCTCGCAGAGCACAAGCGACGCAAACAAGAAGCCCTGCGACGGGATCATCGACGTCTCGGGAAGGACCTCGAGCTCTTTTCAATCGAGGATGAAGCAGGTGCAGGTCTTGTGTTCTGGCACCCAAGAGGTGCCCGCATGCGCCTGTTGATTGAGGACTTTTGGAGACAGGCCCATTTCGAAGGCGGCTACGACATCCTTTACACCCCTCACGTCGCAGACATCAGCCTCTGGAAGACCTCAGGACACCTTGACTTCTACGCCGAAAGCATGTTCGGCCCCATGGAGGTCGACGAGCGGGAGTATCAGCTCAAGCCGATGAACTGTCCGTTCCACGTGCTGACTTACGCAAGCAAGCTGCGCAGCTATCGCGAGTTACCAATCCGCTGGGCCGAACTCGGAACCGTTTATCGCTACGAACGTCCGGGCGTGATGCATGGCCTGATGCGAGTGCGTGGCTTCACCCAAGATGACGCTCATGTGTTCTGCTTACCGGAACAAATCAGTGATGAAATCCTGAGAATCCTCGATCTCACCGAGCGCATCCTGTCCACATTCGATTTCAGCACGTATGAGATCAATCTCTCCACACGCCCCGAGAAATCAATCGGAAATGACGATGTTTGGGATTTAGCGACAAAAGGACTGATTGAGGCCCTTGAGCGAAAAAGCTGGGATTACAAGATTGATGAGGGTGGTGGTGCTTTTTATGGTCCAAAAATCGACCTCAAGATCGAAGATGCGATTGGACGAATGTGGCAATGTTCGACCATCCAATTGGATTTCAACCTGCCTGAACGCTTTGAACTCGAGTACGTAGCAGCCGATGGCTCCAAGCAGAGGCCGATCATGATCCATCGCGCCATCTTTGGTTCACTCGAGCGATTTTTCGGGATCATGACCGAAAACTACGCCGGAGATTTTCCGTTCTGGTTAGCACCAGAACAGATTCGTCTTCTGCCGGTAACAGATGAAGTTCAACCTTATGCCGAAAAACTTTTGCAGCAACTGACTCAATCTGGTGTACGAGCAACGATCGATCGCAGTGGCGACCGACTTGGCAAATTAATTCGGTCTGGAGAGCAAATGAAAATACCAGTTTTGGCCGTCATTGGTGCCAAAGAAGTAGACGAGACTGCTGTGAGTTTGCGTAGTCGTAGAGATGGTGACCTTGGCACGATTGACTTGGATCAATTCGTTGATCAAGCCAAGCGTGCCAACCGTGATCGACTTTCAGGGCTTCAGCTTCCGTCACCATGAATGAAGCGATGATTCAACAGCTCAGTGACCTCAACCGACTGAGAGATGCTCCCAGCTTGGATGCTGATGTTTCGATTCGTTTGCAAGAGGAACTACAGCAAAAGATGAAACATGCCGATTGGTTCACGATCGGTGTGATGGCTTCATCCGCAGAAAGCGCTGTTCAAGCCCTACGACGGCTCGAGCAATATCAAGGATGGACTCCCCATGTAGTGGCAGAGACCACAGATCGCAGTGGTCCCGTCTTTCTGAAAGCCAATCAGGCCAGCGGTCTTGTTCGCCTTCGCGTCGAACACGGCCTGGGTGAAGGCATTTTGATTACCGGACACAAGAACAATTCAGATCAACCCGCCACCACATGGGGACCTCTGCCTTTGAATTTCTTTTAACTGGAACGGCAGAAATCACGATTGCACATTGCCGACTCGCTCAGATCGACGCAGCCTAAAAGCAGAACAGATTTAGGGATAGAGCATGGCCGTCCGCACCACCCTCCTGGCAGGTGACATGGGAGGGACAAAAACTCTTCTTGCCCTTTATGGGCTCAACGATGGTCGCTTAGAGATGCTTCATCAGAAGCGGTTTTTATCCAGTGAATGGCCATCACTAGAGCCCATGCTCCAAGAGTTCTTAGGATCAAGAACTGGTGCGATTGAGGCACCGATTCATGGCTGTATCGCAGTCGCAGGTCCTGTTCGTGACCGCAACGCACAAATCACCAATCTCCCTTGGCAACTAAACGAAACCGCCTTAGCCAAGGCCGCCAACATGAGTCAATTGGAGTTGGTGAATGACTTCGCTGTCCTCATTTACGGGCTTCCCCACTTCGAGAAAGATCAGCAAGAGGTGTTGCAAGAGGGACACCAAGACCAAGGTCCAGTGGCCATCCTTGGCGCCGGAACCGGCCTTGGCATGGCTCGGGGTGTTCATACCCATCAGGGCCTGCTTGCACTCTCTAGCGAAGGGGGTCACCGCGAGTTTGCTCCTCGCACGGAAGAGGAATGGCAACTGGCCGGCTGGCTGAAAAAAACCCTGGGTCTCGATCGCCTATCCGTCGAACGAATTGTGAGTGGTACCGGCTTGGGACATATCGCCCACTGGCTGCTTGACCAACCCCATGCCCAAACACATCACCTTCGAGAGATGGCACAGGCCTGGCTCAGAAACATGAGCGTGGATCTACCAGCCCACGCCAGCCAATCAGCTTCCTCGGGAGATGAATTGATGCAACGTGCCGTTGAGATTTGGCTGTCGGCTTATGGAGCCGCAGCAGGTGATCTGGCGTTACAGGAACTCTGTTCCGGCGGGCTGTGGATCGGTGGCGGTACGGCGTCCAAACAGTTGGATGGTCTCAAATCAGCCACCTTTTTGACACCACTACGTCAGAAAGGTCGCTTTCAAGATTTCATCAACGGTCTACAGATCACGGCTGTGATCGACCCAGAGGCAGGTCTGTTTAGTGCCGCCTGTCGTGCCCGAATGCTTGCGGAGTCAGGTGGGACACTGTCCTGAGCAGTTCAGTAGGGATGGCGCAGCCGCGCATCGGCCAGAAAGTTGTCGTGGACGTTCCCGCAACCACAGCCAACCTCGGTCCAGGTTTTGATTGTCTTGGCGCAGCCCTTGATCTGAACAACAGATTTGCGATGCGACGAATCGAAGGCAGCGGTGAGCGATTCGAACTGATCATCGAAGGGACGGAAGGGAGCCATCTCCGCGGTGGACCAGAGAATCTTGTTTATCGTGCCGCCCAACGGGTTTGGAAAGCCGCAGGTTTAGAGCCCGTTGCCTTGGAGGCAAGGGTGAGGCTTGCCGTCCCACCAGCTCGCGGTCTTGGCAGTAGTGCCACAGCGATCGTGGCAGGCCTGATGGGAGCGAACGCATTAGTGGGTGAACCGCTCAGCAAGGAAAAATTGCTGGAACTTGCGATCGATATCGAAGGTCACCCTGACAACGTCGTGCCCTCGCTTCTGGGAGGACTCTGCATGACCGCAAAAGCAGCTTCTCAACGCTGGCGTGTTGTGCGCTGTGAATGGATGAATGCAGTCAAAGCAGTTGTGGCCATCCCTTCCATTCGACTAAGCACCAATGAAGCGCGACGCGCCATGCCTAAGGCCATCCCATTAGGGGATGCCGTGGTGAATCTCGGGGCACTCACCCTGTTGCTGCAAGGCCTGCGAACAGGCAATGGCGATCTCATTTCGGATGGAATGCACGATCGGCTGCACGAGCCTTACCGGTGGCGCCTGATCAAGGGGGGGGAACAGGTCAAACAAGCCGCTCTAGAGGCGGGAGCTTGGGGATGCGCCATCAGTGGAGCGGGTCCGAGCGTTATCGCGCTTTGCTGTGAGGAACGAGGGATTGCCGTCAGCAGAGCCATGGTGCGTGCATGGGAAGCCGAAGGCGTTGCCAGCAGAGCCCCGGTGCTGAACTTACAAACATCAGGCAGCCACTGGCAGCCGGCAGACGATGAGTAGTTCTACCCAAACACCGCCTCAAAGCTGTTAGGTTTGTTCACGATTGAAGTGAGGAAATGGACGCAGAACTGCCCTTGATGGCCGCGTCCCCGGCCTCATTCCCTTGGCTTTCGTTGATTGTCTTGCTTCCAGTGGTTGGGGCAATGCTGATGCCTCTCCTGCCAGGTGATGACGGCAAAACATCGCCTTGGCCTAGGAATTTGGCGCTGACCGTCCTCTTGCTCGACCTCTTGCTGATGCTGGGGGTGTTCTCAACACGATTTAACCCCGGCCTCTCCGATCTTCAACTGGTGGAACGGGTCAGTTGGCTTCCTGTGATCGGGCTGGAGTGGTCGCTCGCCGCCGACGGCCTCTCAGCGCCTCTTGTCGTTCTGAGTGGACTGGTGACCCTGCTTTCGGTCGCGGCGAGCTGGTCTATCACAAGCAAATCAAGGCTGTACTTCGCCCTCTTGTTGGTACAAGCCTCGGCTCAGGGACTGGTCTTTCTCTCTCAGGACTTTTTGCTCTTCTTCTTGGCATGGGAACTAGAGCTCGTTCCCGTTTATCTCCTCATTGCTATTTGGGGCGGACAAAACCGCCAGTACGCCGCCACTAAATTCATCCTTTACACAGCACTTGCCTCCCTTCTGATTTTGATCAGTGGTCTGGCCTTGGCTCTCGCTGGTGACACTTTTACGCTCAATCTTTCCGAAATGGCGTCCAGATCGCCAGGCGGCAGTTTTGAGCTTCTCTGCTACTTGGGATTCCTTGTGGGCTTCGGGGTGAAGCTTCCAATGTTTCCATTGCACACCTGGCTGCCGGATGCCCATGGCGAAGCCAATGCACCCGTATCGATGCTGCTGGCCGGGGTGCTTCTCAAAATGGGTGGATATGCACTTCTTCGATTTAATGTTCAGATGCTGCCTGACGCTCACGTCACATTGGCACCTGCTCTGATCATTATTGGGATTGTCAACATTGTGTACGGGGCGTTGAACGCTTTTGCCCAGGACAATGTCAAACGACGCATTGCATGTAGTTCCGTGAGTCATATGGGTTTCGTTCTTCTCGGCATCGGTGCTGTCGACGCTCTTGGTGTCAGTGGAGCCATGCTGCAGATGGTTAGTCACGGTCTGATCGCCGCTGCAATGTTCTTTGTGACTGGTGTCTTTTACGAACGAACAAAAACACTCTCAATTCCAAACATGGGAGGCCTGGCCAAGGCATTGCCAATCACCTTTGCCTTTTTCCTCGCAAGCTCTCTCGCCTCCCTCGCCCTACCCGGTATGAGTGGTTTCATCAGCGAAATCACAGTCTTCCTTGGTATCACTAGTCAAGAAGCCTTCACGTCCCTCTTCCGTTCCATCACGGTTTTACTTGCCGCCATTGGGCTTGTCTTAACTCCGATTTATTTGCTTTCGATGTGTCGACGCGTGTTCTTTGGCCCCAGGATCCCTGCTCTCGCTGTTGTTGAAGACATGCGACCTCGTGAATTACTGATCGGCCTCAGCCTTCTTGTCCCAACATTAGTCATCGGAATTTGGCCCAGGGTTGCAATTGACCTCTATGAAGCGTCGACAGATGCCCTGGCGACTCGTCTCGGCGAACAAAGCCTGATGGCCCTAATCCAACACCTTCCCTTCGGTTGAAATGACCTTCTCTCCCGCAGAAAGTTCTCCTTTGCTGAAAGGGAAAGGTTTGCCTGAATTCCGGCAGATAGATCCGAACAACGTTGAAACCGAGATTCCAGTTCTTCTCAAAGACCTCGAATCCCAATTCTCCAACTTGGAAGCAGATCTAGCCAACGCCCTCGAGAAAGACCTACCTCTTGCTTGGGACAGCGTGATGTTGCCGCTGCAAAGGATTGGAGAGCGACTGCGCTGGAGCTGGGGGATCGTATCCCACCTCAATGGAGTCTGCAACTCACCAGAATTGCGTGACGCTTACGCAAAACAACAACCCAATGTTGTCCGTCTCGGCAATCGTCTGGGCCAGAGTCGAGTGGTGCATCAAGCGCTAAGTCGTCTAGCTCAGAGCGAAAATGGGTCGCTTGATCAATCGCGTCAGCGCATCTTGGCCAGCGAGCTGCTGTCGATGGATCAACGCGGCGTCGGGCTTGACGGTGAAGACCAGTTGGCCTTCAACCGCACCAGTGAGCGCCTAGCAGAACTCTCCACAGAATTTGGCAACCATGTTCTCGATGCCACTCAACAGTGGACATTGAAACTGACCGAAGCAAATCAAGTAGCAGGCCTGCCAAAGCGAGCTCTTGAAGCATTAGCAGCTGCTGCTCGGGTCGCAGGAGACAGTGAGGCAACAGCCGATCAAGGACCATGGCTGCTTGGACTGGACATGCCCCGCTACCTGCCCTTTCTCACCCATGCTGAGAACCGCGACCTGCGGGAGACGATTTATCGCGCCCATGTCAGCCGTGCCAGTGAAGGCGAACACGACAACCGTGAACTAATTGAGGAAATTCTCAGCCTCCGCATCGAACAAGCTCAACGCCTCGGATATGCCCACTGGGCCGAACGCAGCTTGGCTAGCAAAATGGCTGCCAACGTGACTGCTGTCGAAGTCCTGCTCGAGGAACTTCGGAGCGCCGCATTTCCTGTCGCCCAGCAAGAACTCAGCGACCTACAAACCTGTGCAGCGCGTCACGGAGCAACAGAGGCAGAAGATTTAGCCCCTTGGGATCTACCTTTTTGGTCAGAACGCCTGCGCAAGGAACGCTTCGATCTGGACCAAGAAGCCTTGCGGCCTTGGTTTCCGCTTCCTCAAGTGTTGGAAGGCCTATTCGGCTTATGCCGACGTTTGTTTGATGTGGACATTCGTGCGGCAGATGGAGAGGCGCCGATCTGGCATGACGATGTGCGTTTCTTCCGTGTCCATCGGCCTGATGGCAATGCCATTGCGGCCTTTTATCTCGATCCCTACAGCCGTCCCGCCAGCAAGCGTGGTGGCGCTTGGATGGACGAGTGCCTAGGTCGCAGCGTCGCGACGGATGGACGTCAGGTGTTGCCCGTGGCGTATTTAATCTGTAATCAGACACCGCCAGGGGATGACACTCCAAGCCTGATGAGTTTCGAAGAAGTGGAAACTCTTTTCCATGAATTCGGTCATGGTTTGCAGCACATGCTCACCACCGTCGATGATCCAGAGGCAGCAGGAATCAACAATGTTGAGTGGGATGCTGTTGAACTGCCCAGCCAATTTATGGAGAATTGGTGCCTCGATCGCGCCACCTTGATGGGAATGGCCCGGCACTGGCAAACAGGAGAACTCCTACCAGAAAACGAATTTGCAAAGCTGCGCCGTAGCCGAACTTTCAACTCTGGGTTAGCAACACTGCGCCAAGTGCACTTTGCCTTGACCGATCTGCGTCTTCATAGCCGCTGGACTCCAGATCTCGGTGAAACACCGAACCAAATGCGTCGCCAAATCGCTGCAAACACGACCGTGATGGCCCCAATCGCCGAAGACCAATTCCTCTGCGCTTTTGGCCATATCTTTTCCGGTGGTTATTCGGCTGGGTATTACTCCTACAAGTGGGCGGAGGTACTGAGCGCCGATGCTTTTGCTGCGTTTGAAGAAGTTGGACTCGATCAGGAGGAGCAAGTTCGATCGATTGGTGCTCGCTTCAGAGACACTGTGCTCAGTCTTGGTGGTAGCCGATCACCAGCGGAAATATTTGAAGCTTTTCGCGGCCGACCCGCCAGCAGTGAGGCACTCATTCGTCATTCAGGATTAGTGGCAATCGCTTGAAACCAGGTCCTCGCAAAACACCGCAAGGGCCCTGGGATGAGCGATCAGTTGTTGGTGGCTCCATACATCAATCATCCGGCTTGACCCATAGGGCAATCGCGTGGTCCAGTACGGAAACACCATGAGATCCCAGCGACAGAAATAACTGCGGCATTCCACTTGTCGCAGCTTCACCGAACTGCGCTTTAGACCACGCATCAAAACACTATTCACTTTCATATCCGCAGCACCGGCCAACAAACGCCGAGGGATCCATTGAGCTGCCAACGTGCCGTTTTGCGGACTACCAATGCTGAAAAACCGTCGCGTTCGAGCGGCACCGTTGAAGTCCTGCAACCAAATGCGGCTCACCACTCCACCCATCGAGAAACCGAAGACATCAATGGGAGTGTCCGACCCAAAACGATCCTGGATGTGACCATCCAGATCCCTTGCCAACTGGCGCAGGGGAACTGCTCCAAACCGATGGGGAAGATGGGGCGCGAGCAACGGACCACACCGCGACCCCAAGGTATTGATCAAACGATGAAACAGCCGCGGGGTGTCCCAAAGGCCGTGCACCAAAACCAAAGGACGCGTCATGGAGCACCATGCCTACGGCGTTCCACCGAAACGAGTCCGCTGAATCCCGGAACGGGAGCCGAACACTTACTCAGCAGGACACGCATCGGGATCTGACCGTAAAGAGCCTCCAACCGATCCAGCACCTGTTCGCTGAAATGCTCGATCGTCAAGCAACGAATCTCCATGGCCAAAACCTGCAATGCACGAATCGCCACGCTGTAATCCGCTGTGGCAGATAAATCGTCCTCGGCTGCGCAACGCGTGAGATCAAGCCAAAGAGAGAGATCAAGGCTGAACCATTGGCCATCGCGCCGTTCGTTCTCGAGTACTCCAACATGGGCCCAAAGCCTCAGATCACGCACATGAATGGCATCCATTGAATTTAAAGAAGAGGCAGATCCCGGTGGTTAAAACACCTTTTTCCGGAAGCAAAATCAGCCGCGATGTGACCATCCCCTCGCATCCGATAGCGGTAGGTCACCAAACCATCGAGACCGACAGGCCCGCGCGGTGGCAATGTCTGAGTGCTGATGCCTACCTCAGCACCCAACCCGTAGCGGAAACCATCCGCGAAACGAGTGGAGCAATTCAGGTAAACACCAGCGCTATCGACAGCAGCAAGAAAGCGATCAGCAGCGACCGAATCTCGAGTGACGATCGCATCGGTGTGGCGGGAGCCGAAACGACGAATGTGCTCCATGGCCGCATCCAGATCGGGAACCACCCGAATCGACAAAATGAGGTCCAGATACTCGGTGGCCCAGTCCGCTTCCGTTGCCGCCTCTTGCACCCCGATGGCCTGACTGGCCGCATCTCCGCGCAATGTCACGCCAGCCTCGCGAAAAGCGGGGACCGCAGCAGCCAGGAAAGACGCTGCAATCGCCTCATGCACAAGCAACGTCTCGATCGCATTACAAGCAGCCGGGTATTGGGTTTTGCTATCGATCGCTACCCGCAGGGCCTGATCCAGATCGGCAGCCGCATCGATGTAGAGGTGACAGATGCCGTCGGCGTGGCCAAGCACAGGGATTCGAGTGTTGTCCTGAATGAATCGGACGAGCTCGTTGCTGCCTCGGGGGATAATCAAGTCCACCAACCCGTCGAGACGCAGTAAAGCCAGACTCTCTTGACGCGTGGTGAGTAGGGCCAGTGCATCAGCCAAGATCGCGCTGCGTGAGAGCCCCAGTTGCAGAGCCTTCATCACAACTTCGTTGGTGCAGCGAGCTTCGCTACCACCTTTGAGGATGGCTCCGTTACCGGAGCGGATCGCGAGAGAAGCGATCTGAATCAAAGCATCGGGACGAGCCTCAAAAATCACACCCACCACACCGAGCGGCACCGTCACCCGTTCCAAAATCAGGTCTTGATCCAATTCGCGATGCAGCTGCCGCCGACCGAGTGGATCGGGCAGACCAGACACTTGACGCACCCCATCGATCGCGCCCGCAAGCTTGATCGCATCCAGCTTCAACCGAGACATCAGGGCGGGCGCCAGACCCTCTGCAGCAGAGCGTTCAAGATCTTCTGCATTAGCAGCAACGATGGCGTCCGCGCGCTCCTCTAGGGCATCTGCCATGGACTGCAAGGCCTTTGCCCGCAAGGCATCGTTGATCTGAGCAAGGCCCGCTGCCGCCAGACGCACAGCCCCTGCGCGCTTCAACAGATCGGGCGAAGGCTCGGGAACGCCTTTCATGACCTCAACATTTCCACAATGAACCCCATCATCAATTGTTGGCAGCACCCATCAAGATGCGCTTGTCAAGATGAATGCACTCTGAGTTGCATCAGGCAGCCTTCAGCTTCCACAACCATGAATTAGAGAAAAGGAAGCCAAACCCAAGTGCGTGGCCTTTCTCCGCATACTTGCAATGCCTCGGAGTAATCATTAAACGAGTCCGAATTAAAGAATTGAGCGTCGGCTGAACGTTGACACTCCTGATACTTAACATATTCAGGGTTCACCGTAAATGTCAGAAGCAAGCCAATAGCAATGAGAGTACTGATGGCAATAGCCAAGATCTTGAGTGTTGCAAGACAACCAGATTTCAAGTCAATATCCCCTGGTCGAGCTCGCCAGTTTTGATAATCAGCTACAACACCTTTCGCCGATTCGACGACAAGACCCAAAGCCAAACAAAACTGGCCAAATTGCAAGATAGGGTCCAATCTCCAACCCTGAAAAAATAAAATTCCTGCAGTTAAAGGGAGCAAAATAATTCGGCCGAAGGAAATCAACAGGACACGAATAACGCCAAAGAAAATAGGCCACGAAAAATCTGCTCTTCTCTGCAGTACAAATAACAATTGGACAAACCCCATGAAACCTGCAGGTATCCACCAAGCCAAAAGCAATAAACCAACAATGCTCGCCCAATTCAAGGAAGCGTTAACCACGAGGATTCGGCATCACCAAAGCAAAGGATTGCACAAAAACAACATATGTCAAGCAATCAAGATTTGCATTCAAGGTCGACTATTCGAACATTCGGAAACTCTTTATTCCATAATAATATCAACATAATGAGCCAACGAAAGAACAACAACAATTCGGACAATCTCAAAAAGCCAACAGGCTAGTCAAGCAACAAATCCCAGACCAAAAGACAACGAGGATGCATCACAAGAAGATACCGATCGATTGGAAAATCTCAGTGAGATGAAATAACGGGACGCTGAATTATCGAACAGACTTGGATCGAACACAGCGTCAGGTTTCATCCTTAAAACCATCCACAACAACATTTAATACAAAATTGACCACTTACTCCATAATCAGATTTTCGCCCTTCTATCATCGATAGACTAAATTAAATCTTGACACATAAAAAATGAAGATCCCAGCACCTGTTAAATGGCTTTTCATTGGAGTCACAATCATTAGCGTTCCAATTTTAATTTTCATTTTTGCCATTGTTCAAGCCACGTCAGGTCTAACGGAAACCGCCGACAGCTTCTTTCACGCTTTAAAACAAGGCGATACAGAGGAGGCACTCGAATCGTTGTCAAAAAATGCGCAACACAACACAACAAAAGCAAAACTTGAGCAATTTACAAGTCAAAACTCATTGCAGCGCCTCAAAGATATTTCTTGGACTAGCCGCAGCATTTCAACCAACGAAGGCGGCAAACTAGAAGGAAGTATCAATTTGGAAGGAGGCGAGAAAATCCCCATCACAATGACCTTTCAAAAAGCAGGTTCCACCTGGAAAATCTATTCCATCAAACAAAATCGTGCAGGAATTATTAATAATCTATCAGCAGAAGTACCCAGCGAAGAAGATCTCATCAACCTCTCATCCAGCACAACACGCCTCTTTGTATCATCAATTAAGAACAAAAGTTTTCAGAACTTTTACCAAGGAATCTCCTACGCCTGGAAGCAAGAAACCTCCTCAAAGGAGCTTGACAAGATCTTCAAGAGCTTCCTGAAATTCGGAGACAATGCCAACTCGATGGCTTATTTCAGCCAGCTCACAACAAAAGCACCAGCATTCAGCAAAGAACCAACAATCCTCGACAATGGCCAACTAGAAATCACAGGAACCTATCCCGTTCAACCAATATTCAACTTCACCTATAAATATGTGTACGAAGGGCTTAGCTGGAAGCTAAGTGGCTTAAAAGTAAATCTTTAGGTTCTGACAATCTCGAAAACAATAGGCTTAAAAATACCCGTTACTGAGGTTCCCCCAGCCGCTGCAGAGCCAGACGGGCAGCTCCGAGTCGACCAGCACCATTACCGAGTGCACAGGCCTTGATACACAAACCTTCCCTCGATACGGCCTGGACCCGCTGCTCGACCTCAAGACGAACTGCAGATAAAAAATGATGCGTCGCCCCTGCCAATCCGCCACCAAAGAGCACCAACTGAGGCGTAAACATATAAATCAGAGAACTCACACCGACACCCAGTTGTCTGCCATAGCGTTGCCAACTCTCAAGCGCGGAAGGATCACCCGCATCCGCCGCCTGACTGAGCTCCAGGGGATCACGATCACTCAGACGACGCAAAGCAGCAATGCTGGCGTACTGCTCCAAAGAGCCGCGGTTGCCGCTATTGCAGGGCGGACCCTCTGGTTCCACCCCAATCAAACCAGGCTCAGCTGCTGCACCGTTGTGGCCAGTGAATAACTGTCCTTGAAGCAGGACCCCTCCACCAACTCCGGTGCCGAGGGTCAGCAAGACCACATCCTGAAAACCAGAAGCTGCTCCCCGCCAAGCTTCCCCAACCACAGCACAGTTGCCGTCATTAGCAAGCGTCACCCTGCGCTCCAATCTGGGCTCCAACCACTCCGCCAGCGGAACCTCCTCCCAACCCGGCAGATTGATGCAAACCCTCGCCACACGAGCAGCAGCATCCATCGGGCCAGGCAAACCGACACCCACCAACGGAGCCCTTCGATCAGGATCTAACTCCTCCACAGCGTCACAGAGTGCCATCGTCACCGCTCCAGGAATGGCGGGTTGAGGGGTTGGTTTTTCAAGCTTCTGAAGCAGCTCACCATCAGCGGTGAACCGTGCCAACTTGATCGCCGTTCCCCCCAAATCAATCCCAATCACCTCAGTGCTTTGGTTGGTTGTGCCACAACTACGACCCATCGATCAGAACCGGAAAAAGACTCGCAATTGGCTCTGCCACGTGCCATTGGAATCAACAGAGCCAGACAACGATGTGTTCGGGTTGAGTTGATAGGTCACTGAAGCTTGCGGTGGGACATCCGAATTGTTCGGAGCCGCCATCACAGAAAAGTCAAATCGATCGCTGACATCCACGCCGATCTCGGTCACCAAGGCAAATTTCGGCGGAACCATGCCGGAAGTTCGCTCTTTTTCGGATTTCACATCTGGGGTGACATACGTGGGATAAAGAGCAACCTGCAGACGCTCCCCCATCACATCGGTCAATGTCCCGAGCACCGGTGACAACAAAGACTGACCGACCACTGTGGCCAATGCAGCACCAGCACCACCGGTGCTAAGACCCGCCAATGAATTTCCACCGATCAAGGAAAGTAACTGCGTCTTAGACATCGGCGGTGAACTGCGCAGCGACAAATTGGACATCAATCGATCGGCTCGACCCGTCGCTTGAACCGTCACTTTCACCAGACGGAGCTGACCTCCACCAGCGGCCAATCCCATTCCATTCGTCTCAAACACATTGGCTGTTGTGGAGTTGCCATCAAGGCCTAAGCGCACTGAATCCGAAACCTGGGATTTCATCGCGATGTCTACATAGGGAATCAAACCCAGCCTCGGCGTGAACACAGCGACATTCGGAGCTTGATGATCAAGCCTGAAGGTGGTGGAAAACAGACTGATTCGGCCGCGATTCAGTCGAATCAACCCTCTCGCCTCAAGCGAGGGATCCAAAGGGCCATTCAGCAGCAACTGACCACCGCCGCGGAAATTGATCAACGGCGGCATGCGGACAGCCAAATCTGGACCCAGCGTTAAACGCAGATTTTCAAAGCGAACCTTCGGGATGTTGGGAATGGCGGCCTTCAGCTGCGCAGAGGGTTTGACCGGTGCACCAGGTCCAAGCAGAACCAAAGGCTTCTCAAAATCCCAATTTTCTTCGATCAGAGCATCCAGTGATACCGACGGGACCGCCGTGATTGAGGCTCGATGAACACCAGCAGATCCAACAGATGCCCCTGATCCTCCAAAGGTTTGGCGCACCCGAGAAAGCAAGCTCTCTCGAGGACGAATGACACCATGATTAAGAGTGATCTCTCCACCAAGAACCGGATCTTGCAAGGCTCCGCCAACGGTGACGCGAGCATCAGCATTGACCTCAACCATCGATTGGCGAATGCGCCCTTTGTTGAGTTCCAAAGTGAGCGGCTTGTCCTCCAGCCGCGGTTGAAACAAACCAATCGCTCCGAATCCGCGCAACGTTCCACCAGACGCAAGCTGAGCTTCAAGCTTTTGAACCTCTAAACGGTTGAAATCGAACAGAAGAGCTGCATTGATCTTCTGAACGTCCTGGCCGCTGAGATTGACATCTCCATCCTTGACCACCAGGAATCCATTGGCCTGGGGCTGCTCCAAAGTGCCGCGCAAGATCAAACGAAGGTCTGTTGTGCCGCGCTTCACCTGAAGCATCTCCCCAACGAGCTGCGTTAAAAAAGCCAGGGCATCACCATGGCTCTCGACCTGAACATCCAAATCGTCATCCGGCTTCAGTGGGACCGTGCCGCGGATTGTGATTGGTTCAACGCTGGAGCTGCTGCGCAGCGCCAGATCCAATTGAACATCCTGATTGGACAGGATGACGGTGCTGCGATCGAGGAGGAGCTGATCCTTTCCAAGCTTGACTTGATCAAAGGAAATGTCCGAGGTCACTAAGGGACCTTCCCCATCCAGGCGATACAAACCTGAGATCCCTACGGCACCTTGCAGCGGAGACAACGGGGCCAAGAGCGCCAGCAATGACATCGGCAGATGCTCAATGCTGAAGCGCCCCTGACCTCCTTGTAACGGACCATCGATCGAGACTTCAAACGGTTCAAGCTGCAGTGCGCGATCGCTGTCATCTCCCTCAATCCAAAGGTGCCCTCTCGCTTGGAGGTCGAGATTTAAGTCGACCGGACGCTTGCCATTGAGCTTGATCACCGCATCGACGCGACCAAGCAAATCCTTCGGATCAAAACCCTTCTGAGGATGCTCTCGGTCGTAGGCCGCCAGAGCATCGCGGGATTCAGCCAAAGCCTTGAGCTGACCGTCCAAACTTCCGCCGAATGTATTGATGACAAGAGCTCCGAGATCTTCCGCACGGCCTGGGTTCAATCCATCCTCAGATGGATTGCCACGCAGCTGACGGGCAACATTCAATAACCAGGGCACACTCAGCGCTTCGGCATCCGCTCTGCTGCGAAGGGCACCCCCTAAAACACCATCCGCTTCAAACCTGATCGATCCATCAGGCGGAACAAGCTCACCATCCCCCTTAAACCGATTCTGAGCCAATTGCCCTTGCAGGCTGATCTGATTCAGACCAACGCCCATGACCACAACGTCATCCACAACCGCGGATCCGCTGACGTCCAAAGGATCAAGAGCCAACTGTCCCTGACCGCTGAACTCCCCATAAACAGCCTCGAACTGCTCTTGAGGAGGGATGGCGACTTGCAAGCCATCAAGCACCAAACGATCAGCAGTCCATCGATACTTTTTCTGTGTGCCAATGACGGAGAGAACACCGCCTTGACGCGTCACGGACAGACGCGTTGGCCACCAATCCACACCGAGATCAGCCTGGAGTGAGCCAACGGCCACTGCCGGACCAAATGACGCCATCTCCAGAGCTGCACCCTGTCCCCACTGACCTTGAAATCTCCCTTGCCACTGCTCAGGCAGCGTGACCGCTCCCACTCTTGGGTTGTTAAGCGCAATCGAGATGTTGGGTCGAAGCGCATCCAGGGGACCATCCAGACGCCCTCGCGCAGACAGCGTTCCATCGATGGGAATGTTCAACACGGGAGTCAAACGATCCAAAGCCATGGAACGGATCTCGAACCCCCCCTGAAGATCACCTGAGCGCAAACTCCCATCCTCAAAACTGAGCGGCATTTGGGCCGAGGCCTTCAGTTTTGGACTGCTAAATCGTTTTAAAACAAGGGACTTGGTCAACATGGACCAGCCCGCCTGCAAATCCCATCGCTCCAACAACGGATTGTTCGCCTGAGAGAGACGCAGATCAATGCCAGGGCTTTGCAAGCTGCCACTGGTGAGCAGTGAACCGGTGACCGCTGCATCACTCCCCATCGTCGCGGCCAAGGCAGGGATCTTCTGCCAGACCTCTGGAGAGGCAATCAGTTCTGTACTTCGAAGCTTGAGATCCGGAACGACTTCACCCAGCAGACGCAAACGCAAGCCCTGGGCTTGAAGCCGCAAATCATCCACACGAATTGCGAGCTTCTTGGAATGCCCCCATGGCGTGGTGAGTTGTCCATCAATCGTGAGGGGGCCAGTGAGAGGACTCTTATCCGGCAGTTGCATCCGTCCTGCGACATGCCAGCGGGGCTTAGCCCACGGCCCATCAATCCGCAGGGCGAGCTGATCGGTACCTTCGCGATTTCGAAGAGCCAGATTCATCGCAATCGATCGATTCAGAACTGCTGTTCCAGAGGCCCTCAGGCCCCAGTTCTGAAAACTGAAACGGCTATCAGCAAGTTGGAGAACGTCGTCGCGACACGACAGCTGTAGCTCATCAGAACGAAAAGGTTCTGACAGGCTTTCGCTCGTGACCCCCATCCCTAGAACTCTTAAACCGCCATCGCATCTGACCTGACCCTTGCGAAGTTGCATTTGGACATCACCACCAAGACGTCCGCGCAACTGCCAACCCGCTGGAGGCGACGTCAGTTGAGCCAGGCGTTCAAGCTTGAGATCCTTCAGGCGCAACCTCAAAGCAAGTTCAGGCTGATCCCATCGGCCCCGGCCTTCAACGGCAAGAGATCCACCACGATCAAGCCATTGCAATCTGGCAGCGGTGGTAAACCACTGATCACGTAGTTGAACCGATCCTCTTCCCGTCAAACGCATCCGCTGTCCAATCGGCTCAAAACGAATGTCCGCCGGCTGTGCCAAGTGATAACGCAGGCCCAGATTCGGGGGAGAACCCTTGGAATGAACAGCGCCAGGAACCCAATATTGACCATTGGCATTACGCCGCAGGTTGATTTGCGCACCCTCCAGCCGTAGTCCCAAAACCGGTTGCCACTGCCGCAAGCTGGCGAGTGGATCCAACGTCACGGTCAGCCCTTGCAAGCTGACTTCTGACCGGTCCTTGGGTCCAGGCAGGATTCGAGTGGGTCCGATCGCAAATCCCCAGGGTCGAAGTCCCCGATAGGGCCCAATTTTGACGGGGTGGCCCAGTGGCTCACCGATGGAACTCTCGAGCATCGGTCGAAAGTGATCCACCAGCTCACCTGCAGCCCGATTGATAGACCACAGCCCAATGAGGGAGCCACCCAGCAGAACTGCTCCGCCAGTCAAGCCAATTGCTTTGAACGGAATGCGTCGCGCTTCACCCATCGACCGCGACGTCGTTCCTCAAGGTCGACGCAATATAAGGAGATCACCGCAATGCGACCAGGGTCTATGGCATTCGATCAGCTGCTGCTCACCGCCGTTCCTTGGCTGGCTTGGACGGGCCTTGGACTCAGCGGCCTAACAGTCATTGCATTTTTAGCGAAATGGGGCCTCCGCTTCAGGCTTGTTGGAGTGAGCAGTTTCACCTTCTTATTGGCGATGAGTTGCTGGGCCTTTGCTCTCAGTTACAGCCCACCTGTGGAAGTCGAAGGTGCCATCAGAGCACCCGTGGTGTTCGATAACGGCAACGATCTCGTGGTCGCTCAGGTTTCGCCAAATCTCAACACAACCTCAGTGAAACCAACCCTGGAACAATTGGCTGCAAATCTGCGCGGAGCTGGGCGCTCGAGCAATGTCGTTCAGATCCGATTGAGAGCCCTGGTCCCTGAGGGGGATGGCATCAGCCGACCAGAAATCCTTGGTGAGATTGAGCGCGATTTCCGTCAAAGCCCAATTCGATGAACACAGATGATTGTTGTCCCGATGAGGAGCTTCGGGATCTCCCACAGTCATTTCGCCACGAACACGATGTCCTGCAGGCTGCTGGTCTCAACACTTGGCCGTCATTGAAGGACCTTGATGACCGCACCCTCAGCCGTCTTGTCCGCAATGGCAGGGCATCGGCACGAAACCTTTATCGCCTCCGCGGGATGGCGTTTTTGGTCTGCGACCTCAACCTGGCGCCTCAAGATGCAGCACTACTGATGCACGCTGGAATCGCCAGTTGCGAGGCTCTGGCTGCTTGCACACCAGAGCGCTTGGTCCGACAAACAGGAAGACTTGAGCGCAGTCTTGGCGTGAATCGGCCAAGCGTCGTCGATCTCCGCCTGGCTCAAATCTGGATTCTCAAAGCCAGGCAACTGATGAACTGACACCAGCCACCACCTATTTGAGATGTTCGCTGAGTAGGACAGGAAATATATAGGGGCCGTCTCAATGCGTCACGTCCTCGTGCTCATCACGTTCGGGATTCTTTTTGCATCTCCAGGACTCGCCACAGAATCAAACCTGCTTGAAACTGTTAAAAGCAATCCCAAGCAGGCCAAGGCACTGTGCCGGAAGTTCCGAAAGATGAATAAGGATGGGCGATCTGCCTACTCCCCAAAAACCACCAAGCGGGTTGCCACCAAGCGTCAACTCACATTGACCGATGCTGAAGTCTTGGTCACTTACGTCGTAGGCATGCATTGCCCAGAAGTTCGCTGATCGTTCATTACGACCTCAGCCTGACGCTGGACGATGGCACCTCATTAATCTCCACGGTCTGGCACTTGGAGGAGGGTGGCCCTTGGCCTGCTCTGCTGATGCGCCAGCCTTACGGGCGTCGTCTTGCTTCGACAGTGACTTTGGCTCATCCAGCATGGTGGGCCAAAAATGGATTCTTAGTCGTTGTTCAGGACGTTCGCGGACAGGGAGACTCAACAGGTGAATTCTTAGGTTTTAAGCAGGAATCAGCCGACACTGCTGCAACCCACTCCTGGGTTCGCAATTTGCCTCAATGCAATGGACTGCTTGGCTGTTACGGCTTCTCCTATCAGGGCCTGACTCAGCTGGTTGCTCCGCTCGATACGCCTCCTCCAGATTGTCTTGCGCCAGCTATGGCAGGGCTCAACGAATGTCGACACTGGAGTTGTGAGGGAGGAGCTCACTGGTGGCATCTCGGGCTGGGCTGGGGTTTACAGCTCGCGGCACTCCAGGCCAGTCGTCGAGGAGATGATCAGACCTGGACGAAAATCAGAATCAGCCTCGAACGTGGCGACTATCTTCGCGACGGCCCAGAACTTCTCCAACAACATGACCCCAACGGCATGGCATGGCGTTGGCTGCAGCAAAACCCAGAAGAACCTGGGGACTGGACAGTCCACACCCCTCCTAAAAGCTGGCTGTGCGCTCCGATGTTGCTCATCGGAGGCTGGTGGGACCCCCATCTACTTGGGGTGCTCGATCTATGGCAGCGGAGCAGAGAAGCCGGGGGCAAACCAAAACTTCTGATTGGCCCTGCAACACATCTGCAATGGTGGCCAGATGCTCAGACAACGTTGCTTCAATTCTTTCAACAACATTTGAAGAAGAAGTCGGGTTCTACGCAAGACATCTCTCAACGCTTCTGGAATCTCACAAACCAGTCCTGGCAGGAGGGCAGCCAACTGAAGCAAACATTGTCGTGGCATCTTGTTGGCGATCAACTCACTTGCCATGATCCAAATCACGGCCATTTGAACTCCGGTACGGGAACGGGAGGTCAAGGGGTGGTCAGCATCGTTCATGACCCTTGGCGAGCTGTTCCCGCGATTGGAGGTCATCTCAGTCCCAACCCGGGGCCTGCTGATCGCAAACATCTCGACCAACGCAGCGACGTCGCCACATTCAGCACAATCGCTCTTAACGAAGACATCACTCTGCAAGGACAACCTGTCCTCACCCTGAAAGCGCATGCTGATCAGTCGGGTTTTGACCTCTGTGTAGCCCTATCAAGACTGCCGGCGTCATGCGATCGCGTGGAACAACTCAGCACCGGGGTACTCCGAATACGCGGGCAAGCAGCGCTGCAAAACCAACCCCGTTGCATCCGATTGCAACCACTGCTCGCCACACTCTCAAGGGGTGATCGACTACGCCTCTCTATTGCTGGTGCTGCATGGCCTGCCATCAGCGTCAATTCCGGCCACAGCGACATCCCATGTGGAGCGCCAACCTCCCGCCATCGTGTTGTCGCGATGACACTGCATCTTCCCGGCTCAAATCTGCAGCTGATCCCTCTGACCTCCGGCAGACTGCGATGCGATTGAAATTGCCAACGTCGTGAACCTATCCGCCGTACTGCTGGCCCTATCCCTGACGGCCCCGATCCAGCTCGGCCTAGCCCCTATCGCTCCTGTCTCGGCCCAGGAAGCAACGATCACAACCCTGACTCCCGCTCAAGCAAAAGCTGCCACAGAACTTCTCCTAAAAGCTCTTTCTGAAAAAGATGCTTCCACCATTTTCAAAACATTAGCCGGCTCCATTCAGACCAATGTCACTGTCGAGAAGATTCGGCAGCGCCTCGATGCCCGGGCGGCGATTACGAGCGGGCGGATCAATACCATCTCCCCTGGCTTCAGCGACACCACCGTGGATGCTGTGGTCAATACCGCTGAAGGTGAAAAGCCTCTCATGCTCATCCTTGATGAAGACGGCAAGCTTCTGGCCTGGAAATGGGTTGGTGAAACACTTCCCATTGAGACATCGGCCCTTCGTTTCACAGAAGAGCTTGCTGCTGGACGTTGGTTAAAAGCCAGAAGCCGCTTGCAGATCGATTTCCAACGCGAGCTTGCGCCTGGAGATCTGGAGCGCAAGTGGACGAAGCTGGAACGGGTCTCCGGAGGATTCCGCAAAATTAAAGATGCTGTTATTGCCAGTCAGGGAGGCGAACAACAACTCGTTTTAGTCAGCGTGGAATTCGGTAACGCGACCACCAACCTGTTCGTGATCTTCGACGCGAACGGTCGCATTATCAATGTCGACATCTCTCGCGATTTCGTCTGAAGATCAAGTCACGTGAGGCCCCGAATCCGGCTTAAGCTCTCGCCCTCTTCATAGATCTCCCATGGGTGGCGCGGCAGTCCTCGACTGGATGGTTCAGGACGGCGAACGACTTGCGGAGTGTCGTCACGATCACCCCTTCGCCGTTCTTGGACCCCAACCTGTTGATTCAGGTTGGGTCGTCAGGGTTTGGATGCCTGAAGCCGAGACGGTGACCCTCTTAATCGGAGGCGGTGAAGTCTCCATGACCAGCCCTAATCATCCATGGATCTTCGAAGCTCACGTCTCGGACGATCCGAGTAACACTTACAAGGTGCGCGTTGTTCGTGGCGGTATCACCCATGAGCAGCACGATCCATGGGCCTTTCGAGGTGAATGGATGGGCGAAATGGATCGCCATCTTTTTGCGGAAGGCAATCACCACCACATCTGGACTCGGATGGGTGCCCATCCGACGCAACAAGATGGTGTAGCAGGAGTGATGTTCTGCCTTTGGGCACCACATGCCCGCAGCGTTTCCTTGCTGGCTGACATCAATTCATGGGATGGTCGCCATCATCCGATGCAACAAAGGCTTGGCGGTATTTGGGAACTTTTCATCCCCGGGATGTCAGAAGGAGCCCTTTACAAGTACGAAATCCGCTCTCCAGAGGGGCATTGTTACCAGAAAGCTGATCCTTATGGTTTTCAGCATGAGGTCAGACCAGCCAACAGCTCGGTGGTCTCACATCTCGACGGTTTCCAATGGTCAGATGCTGAATGGATGCAAAAAAGAGACAGTTGCAATCCTCTAGATCAGCCGATTTCTGTATATGAAATGCACCTAGGCAGCTGGATCCACGCTGCTGCGGATGATCCCTGGATCCAACCGGATGGAACTCCACGTCCTCCAGTACCAGCCGCTGATATGAAACCAGGGGCACGTCTTTTGACATATGCCGAACTTGCAGACCGACTCATCCCTTACGTGAAGCAACGCGGTTTCACTCATATTGAGTTGATGCCGATTACGGAACATCCGTTTGATGGTTCATGGGGTTATCAAGTCACCGGTTGGTATGCACCCACAAGCCGATACGGCACTCCAGATGAGTTCCGCGCTTTTGTCGATCGTTGTCACGCCGAAGGCATTGGTGTGATCATCGACTGGGTTCCTGGACATTTTCCGAAAGACAGTCACGGTCTTGCCTTTTTTGACGGAACTCATCTGTACGAGCATGGTGACCCACGCATTGGAGAACATAAGGAATGGGGCACGCTCATCTTCAACTACAGCCGTAACGAGGTTCGCAACTTCCTCGTTGCGAACCTCGTATTTTGGCTTGAACAATTCCACATTGATGGCATTCGCGTGGATGCTGTCGCCTCAATGCTTTATCGGGACTATCTAAGACCAGATGGCGAATGGCTCGCCAATGAAAATGGTGGTCGAGAAAACACTGAAGCTGTGCGCTTCTTGCAACAAGCGAACCATGTCATGTTCCAGCACTTCCCTGGAGCACTCTCAATCGCAGAGGAATCAACCACATGGCCAATGGTGACTCAGCCAACCGATATTGGCGGACTAGGATTCAACTTAAAATGGAACATGGGCTGGATGCATGACATGCTCGATTACTTCGAGCTTGATCCATGGTTCCGACAGTTTCACCAAAACAATATTACTTT